>ENA-OQCZ01000009-OQCZ01000009.1-human-gut-metagenome-genome-assembly--contig:-NODE-9-length-191298-cov-44.650099_pt1 | contig 191298 bp, 164 predicted proteins | sample MGYA00242505_ERZ504594 | MGnify/ENA primary metagenome ERZ504594 (study PRJEB26092, sample SAMD00036329) | human gut metagenome | host: Homo sapiens | study: EMG produced TPA metagenomics assembly of... | reverse complement strand
CTACGGGCTCGGCCTCCACGCCGCCTCCGAGGCCGCGAGCGCCCACGGGGGCTCCGTCTCGCTCGCCAACAGCCCCTCGGGCGGCGCGGTGGCCACCATCGCGGTCCCCCTGTGCGGGGCCTGACGACTCAGGCCCTCACACCGGCGTGGCTCGCAACCAAACGCTTCCATCTTGAAACACGGGGAGTAAATCGCGAAATCGCAGGTGAAAGAGAGTAAAAAGGCAAAGAAAAAGCCTCCGTTCCAACATGGGAACGGAGGCTCGATAATCGAGTTTACTCACCAATGTCGCTGGTGGTTTTGCCGTAACTCTCGTACGAAACGAAACTCAGGAGCACAGTGCGGCACTCAAAAGTGCAGGTCAGAACCCTGCCAGCCTACTCCCATTCGATCGTCGCGGGCGGCTTAGACGTGATGTCGTAGCACACGCGGTTGGCGCCGGGGACCTCAGCAACGATGCGGCCGGAGATGCGGGCCAGCACGTCGTAGGGCAGCTTGGCCCAGTCGGCGGTCATGGCATCGCTGGACTCGACGGCGCGCAGGATGATCGGGCGCTGGTAGGTGCGCTCATCGCCCATAACGCCGACGGACTTAATGTCGGGCAGGACCGCAAAGTACTGCCAGCAGCTGTGCTCGGAGTTGCGCTCGCCGGTCTGCTCAAACAGACGCTGGTTGTAGGCGTCGAGCTCCTCGCGCACGATAGCGTCGGCGTTCTTGAGGATCTCGAGCTTCTCCTTGTCGACCGCACCGATGATGCGGATAGCCAGACCCGGGCCCGGGAAGGGCTGACGGAACACGATGTGACCCGGCAGGCCCAGCGCCAGACCAAGCGCGCGGACCTCGTCCTTAAAGAAGTGGTCGAGCGGCTCAATGAGGTCGAAGTGCACGCCCTCGGGGAACGGGATCAGGTTGTGATGGCTCTTGATGGTGGCCGTCTTGCCGCCCGTCTTGCGAGCGCCGGACTCGATGATGTCGGGGTAGATGGTGCCCTGAGCCAGGTACTTGACCGGCTTGCCATCGGTCTCGAGCTGCTGAGCAACCGCGAAGAACTCTTTCCAGAACTGCGTGCCGATGATGCGGCGCTTCTCCTCGGGCTCGGTCACGCCGGCCAGAAGCTCGGCATAACGGTCCTCGGCGTGGACGTGGATAAAGTCGACGTCAAACTGCCTGGTAAAGACCTCCTCCACCTGCTCGGGCTCGCCCTTGCGCAGCAGACCGTGGTTGATGAACACGCAGGTCATCTGCTTGCCTACGGCGCGGGCGCCCAGCGCAGCCACGACGGAGGAGTCGACGCCACCGGACAGGGCCAGAATCACGCGGTCATCGCCGACCTTCTCGCGGAACTCAGCCGTCATGGTCTCGACCAGGTTGTCCATGCTCCAGTTGGGCTCCAAGCCGCAAATCTCAAACAGGAAGTTGCTCAGCAGCTGCTGACCATACTCGGAGTGCTTGACCTCGGGGTGGAACTGCGTGGTGAAGATCTTGCGCTCGGGGCACTCCATGGCAGCAACCGGGCACACGTCGGTGCTGGCGGTAACGGTAAAGCCCTCGGGCACCTCGGACACGGCGTCGCGGTGGCTCATCCACACGGTCTGCTCCATGGGCGTGGAGTTAAAGAGCTTGGCGCCGGTCGTGCGCGTGATAGTGGCGCGGCCGTACTCGCCCACCTCGGAGTGGCCGACCTTGCCGCCGAGCGTCACGGCCGTGATCTGATGGCCGTAGCAGAAGCCCAGGACGGGAAGGCCCAGGTCAAAGATGGCGGGATCGATAGACGGAGCGTCCTCGGCATACACGGAAGCCGGACCGCCGGAAAGGATGAGCGCAGAGGCGTTCATCTCGCGAATCTCGTCGGCCGAGATGTCGCAGGGGACGATCTCGGAATACACGTTGAGGTCGCGGACGCGACGGGCAATGAGCTGACCGTACTGCGCACCAAAGTCGAGTACGAGGACCTTTGCGGAAGCCTTTTGATCCATGGTTCCCCCTCTTGTTGGCGGGGAGCCGGTGCCCACCCGCGTGAATGAACGAAAATAACCTCCATAGTGTACACGTTATATGGGGTTTCTCGTCCCTCGCAGCCATCAGCGCACGGCAAACGCACGACCTGGGCCCCTATTTGACGGCAATTGAAGTGTTACCAAACGTTGCAGATGATGTAATACGTTTGAACATTGGACGCCCTGTGCCACAATACTGCCGAACGACTCCGCCTCTGCGGCGGCAAATACGATAGGAATACCAGCATGAAGCGCATCCTTCTCATCGCCACGGGCGGCACCATCGCATCGACCGAGGACGGCAACGGCCTCTCCCCCGCCCTGACCGGTGAGGAGCTCGCCCAGAGCGTCCCCGAGATCTCGGGCCTCTGCGAGCTCGACGTCGTGCAGCCCATGAACATCGACAGCACCAATATGCGCCCGAGCGACTGGATGCGTATCCGCGACGTCATCGTCGAGGGCTATGCCGACCACGACGGGTTTGTGGTCCTGCACGGCACCGACACCATGAGCTACACCGCGGCGGCGCTTTCCTATCTGATTCAGGACAGCCCCAAGCCCATCGTGCTCACCGGCTCGCAAAAGCCCATGGGCAATCCCTTTACCGATGCCAAGCTCAATCTGTACCAGAGCCTGCTCTATGCGCTCGACGAGCATTCGCACGACGTCTCGATCGTGTTTGGCGGCGTCGCCATTGCCGGCACGCGTGCCCGCAAGCAGCGCACCATGAGCTTTAACGCATTCATTAGCGTCAACTATCCGCCCATTGCCTACATCCGCAACGACCGCATCGTGCGCAACGGGCTCCACGGCACTCATCTGGGCGAAAACCCGGTGCGTTTCTACGACAGCATCGACCCGCGCGTATTTGTACTCAAGCTTACGCCCGGCGTGAACCCGGGCATCCTCGACGCCCTTGCCGACAGCTACGACGCCGTGATTCTGGAGACCTTTGGCATTGGCGGTATCCCCGAGTTTGGTGAGTCGGGCGAGTCGTTCCAAGAGGCAATTTTCCGCTGGGTCGATTCGGGCCGCACCGTCGTTATGACTACGCAGGTCCCCGAAGAGGGCCTCGATCTGGGCGTTTATGAGGTCGGCCGTGCTTACGCCGATCATCCGGGCATTCTGCGCGGCGACGATATGACAACCGAGACGCTCGTGGCCAAAACCATGTGGGCACTCGGCCAGTCACGCGATGCCGCCGAGATCCAGCGCCTGTTCTACAGCCAAGTCAACCACGACCGCATCCCGATGGTGTAATTCAGTTGTCGACGGGTATCCCCTATTCGATACCCTCGAGAAGCTCAGATACCGTCATGCCGAGTGCGGGCGCGATCTTAAATAGAACCTTGAGCGTGAAATTTGCCGTTCCATCTTCGATTCGGTCGAGGTAGGGTCGGCTGATTCCTGTCGCCACACAAAAATCAACCTTGGAGATACCAAGGTCCCTGCGTGTCTCTTCGACCCGCCTGCCAAGAATCTGTTTCGCACGTTCGTCCATGCAGCCGAGTTTGAAATGGAGCCGAACATAAACGTAAACTATAGTTTACGTTTTGCCGAATACACAGGAGTTTTCTATGTCGGGTTCTTCGGTCCGCATGTACCGAGCCACGCTTCGCACAAACAGCGCACCGCCCAAGCTCGTCGTCGTTGAAGCAGAATGCCTTTCGCCCGATGAGCGCACAGCATTTGCATTGCTATCAAGTCGCGTCGCCGCCGTTCTGGTCCCTTGCCCGGCGCAAGGTGAACTTGCCATCCAATGCCAAGCGCACAGCTGCTCGCTCAATCAGGCTGCCGTAATAGCAACCAGCCAGCGTGGCCTGCCCCTTCTCCTCGAAGCAGGTATCGCACTCGCCCTTCGCGGCGCCGGATACGAAAACGAGACCGCCGCCGATATGGTCTTTAAACCACGATCGAGCGGCGGCCTCGCAGCAGCCATTGAATATGCGTGCAGGCTCGTTGCTTAAAAGAACAAGCTAGAAACCAAGGCCAAAGCCCGTTCCGGTAATCGCCGAGTACATAAAGTAAACGTTGACCACGTTGAGGAACACACCCGTGATGCAACCGTTGCGCAGATAGCGCTCGCACACGATGCGCGCCATGGCGGCGGAGTCATCATTATTTTTAGCCTGGCGTCCCGCCGTAAAGTACGTCGCCACGCTCAGCAGCAGATTGAGTACCGGCAGCGCCAGCAACTCGTAGCTCTTGCCCCAGCGCGTCACCTCGCCGGCAGCATTAAACTTTGTTGCCACCTCGGGACCAATGTTGGGGATAACACACGCTGCGACCACCAGCGGAATCACCGCAAGTACCAGCAGCGCGATACCCATGTAGCCAGCTTTTTTGCCATATTTAAACATATGCGTCGTCCTTACACGTTAAAGCGGAAGTGCACGACGTCGCCATCGGCCATGACATAGTCCTTGCCCTCAATACGCAGCTTGCCGGCGGCCTTGGCGCCCTGCTCGCCGCCGAGCTCGATGTAGTCGTCATAGCCAATGACCTCGGCCTTAATAAAGCCGCGCTCAAAGTCGGTGTGGATGACACCGGCGGCCTGCGGGGCGGTCGCGCCCTGACGCACCGTCCAGGCCTTGACCTCCATCTCACCAGCCGTAAAGAACGACTGCAGGCCGAGCAGCTTGTAGGCCGCCTGCGCGAGCAAGTCCAGGCCGGGCTGCTCCAGGCCCAGGCTCTCCAGGTAGTCGGCAGCGTCCTCAGGATCGAGCTCGGAAAGCTCAGCCTCAATCTTGGCGCAGATGGGCAACGGCTTGACACCGTCGATGGGCGCCAGGTCGTCGTTGAGCATATCCTCGTCCACGTTGGCCACATACAGGATGGGCTTCATGGTGAGCAGGAACAGACCCTTGGCAGCGGCACGCTCCTCGTCGGTCATCTCCATGGACGCGGCGCGCTTGCCTTCGTTGAGCCAGGCAAGCAGGCGCTTGGCGACCTCAAACTTGGGCATGAGCTCCTTGTCGCGCTTGGCCTCCTTCTCGAGCTTGGGCAGCTGCTTCTCGAGCGTACCCATGTCGGCCAGGATAAGCTCGGTCATGATGGTGTCGGCATCGCCGGCGGGGTCGACGAACTCGCCCGTGCGGCCCACCTCGCGCATAACGTTGGGGTCCTTAAAGTAGCGCACGACCTCGCAGATGGCGTCGGTCTCGCGAATGTTGGCCAGGAACTGGTTGCCCAGGCCCTCGCCCTCGTTGGCGCCCTTCACCAGGCCTGCGATGTCGACGAACTCGACCGTCGCCGGCACAATGCGGCCCGGGTTGACAATGTCGGCGAGCTTTTGCAGGCGGCTATCGGGCACGTCAACGATACCCACGTTGGGGTCGATCGTGGCAAACGGGTAGTTAGCGGCAAGGCCGGTCTTTTTGGTAAGCGCGGTGAACAGCGTCGACTTGCCCACGTTGGGCAGGCCCACGATACCGATGGAAAGGGACACGACAGCTCCTTTTGGTACAGGTACTTCAAACTGCATAAGTATAGCGCCGCCGCAGCATCCGGGCGAATCCGGACACCGCGACGGCGCAAATGAAGCAGAGATGCGTGAGAGTTCGAGACAGCAGTCCTTACTTAAGCTCGGGCCAGAAATCCTTGTTGGCCTCGATGAGCTCGTCCAGAATCTGCTTGGCAACGCTCGCCGAAGGAATGGTCTTGGAGAGCGTGAGTGCCTGCCAGAGCTTCTGGTAGCTGCCCTCGACCCAAGCCTGGACAACGAGCTTCTCGACGGAAACCTGCTGCTCCATCAGGCCCTTCTGGAACTGCGGAATCGGGCCCTGGCAAATCTTCTCAAAGCCGTTGGAACCGACGATGCAAGGCACCTCGACCATGGCCGTCGGGTCGAAGTTGGGCACAGCGCCATCGTTGGGGACGATCAGCAGGAAGCGCTCGAGCGTGTTCTCGGCCAGCGCGCAGGCAAGGTCGACGATGTAGTTGGCGTGTACGTCGGGCTCAAAGCCGCCGTCCTTGGCAGTACCCTTGGCGATGATGTCGCGGCAAGCGCCAAAGACCTTCTTCTCGCGGCCGTCCATAACCTCATTGGCGCGAGTGTAGTTGGGGTCAGACGTCTCGACAACATAGTCCGGGTACAGGTAGTACTTGAGGTAGGTGTTGGGAATCGTCTCGGGATCGACAGCATAGACATCCTTGGCCTTGCCGAAGGTGTGAATCCAGCTCTCCTCGACATGCTGCTCCTTACCGGCCTCGTGCTCGATGCCGTCCAGGTAGCCGTTCTTTGCCATGTGCTCCTTGATCTGCGGCATGAGGTCGTTACCCTCCTTGTCGTAGATCTTGCTCCACCAACCAAAGTGGTTGAGGCCGTAGTAGCTATACTGCAGCTCGCGACGATCCTTGATGCCGCACATACGGCTCATCTTATCCATAAGGTCGATCGGCATGTCGCAGATGTTGATGATGCGGCTGTTGGGGCGCAGCACGCGGCAGGCCTCGGCGACGATGGCCGCGGGGTTGGAGTAGTTGAGCATCCAGGCGTTGGGGCTGTACTTCTCCATGTAGTCGAGGATCTCGATGACGCCGCCGATGGAGCGCATGCCGTAGGCGATACCGCCGGCACCGCAGGTCTCTTGGCCAACGCAGCCGTACTTGAGAGGAATCTTCTCGTCGAGCTCGCGCATAGCGTACAGGCCAACGCGGATGTGAGCAAGCACGAAGTCGGTCCCGGTGAATGCGGTCTCGGGATCGGTGGTGTAGTTGAACTCAACCTCGGGGGCGTTCTCGTGGAAGTAGATCTCGCAGGCCTTGGCCACGGTCTCCTGGCGCTCGGCGTTGTTGTCGTAGAAGGTCACCTTGTTGACCGGGAAGCGGTCACGCTCCTCAAGCAGCATCAGAGCGATGCCCGGGGTGAAGGTAGAGCCACCGCCGGCAATGGTCACGGCATAGTTTTTCTTGGACATGATGTCCTCCTCATTCTGGCCGCTTGCTCAATCCATCCCCGTACGCGGCCTGCACGGTTTGGAATTGTTACCTAGAAGTGGAGTTTTTTATCTCTAGAATCGGCCTTGCGGTGCATACCGGCTCTGCAAGGCCGATTGTTTCGATGGACGATGGTTTACAGAAGACTCTCGAACTTCAGAAGACTCTCGAACTTCTCGCGAACCTGCGGGACGCTAAGGCCGACGATGACCTGGATTGACTGACCTTGGACCACCAAGCCATGCGTACCGATCGCCTTGAAGGAAGCCTCGGGTGCAACGACGCTCTTGTCCTTGACGTTAACGCGCAGACGGGTAGCGCAGTTAGTTACATCGATGATGTTATCCGTGCCACCGAGCAGATCGAGGATGTTCTCGGCAAGTACCAAGCGCTCATCATCTTTACTCTGGGCGACCGATTTGCCAGCAGCAGCACCGCTCTGCTTTTGCTTGTAGTCGGCCTTGGACTTGAGCTCGACCTCAACATCGTCATCCTCGCGACCGGGGGTCTTAAAGTCGAACTTGACGATCAGGAAACGGAAGACCACAACCCAAAGAGCGGTAAAGCACAGACCGACAAGGATGGAGATGGCGTACTGCAGACCGTGTGCGGCCCAAAGGGGCAGCCAGTCCCACGAGAGCATCGAGATGATGCCGCCGTCGAAGATACCCACGACGCCAAGGAGGTTTTGAGCCATGCAGCCAAGCGCTCCGAGCACGCAGTGGACGACGAACAGGCCGGGCGCGATGAACAGGAAGGTGAAGTCAAGCGGCTCGGTGATACCGCAAAGCATAGCGGTAAGGGTGACCGGGATCAGCAGAGCCTTGACGCGCTGCTTGCGCTCGGGTTTGGCGGTCATATAAAACGCAATGGCGACGCCAAGCGAGCCGAAGACCTTAGTCCAACCAGGGCAGGTATAGGCAGCCCAGGGTGCGGCATCCTTAAGAGCAATGCTCGGATCGGCAGCCAGTTGGGGCAGGATGTTGGCCCAAGCAGCAAAGATGCCGCCGTTGACCGCCGCGTTGTCGTAATAGAACGGCGTATAGATAAAGTGGTGCAGGCCTGTAGGGATCAGCACGCGCTCGAAGAAAGCAAAGACACCCACGCCAAACGTACCGGCGGAAAGGATGAATCCCTGGAAGGCGGAGATAGCAGCCTGAACATGCGGCCACACCAGGCAGGCGATAAGAGCGACCGGAACCATAACGAAGAAACCGATCATATAGATGAACACGGAGCCCGAGAACACGCCCAGCCACTCAGGAAGTTCGGTGTCGAAGAACTTGTTATGCAGCATCGTGGCGATACCAGAGATAATGAGCGCGCCCATGATGCCCATATCAAGCGTTTTGATGCTTGCGATAGTGGCAAGACCAGTACCGCTGCCCGCCTCGACAGAGTAGTCGACCCCAAAGACAGGGCCCCACTGCCCCAAGATTGTGCTAACAAAGTAGTTGAAGGTAAGGTAGATGGCCAAAGCCTCCATGCAGCAGCGAGCGTTCTGCTTGTTCGCGAGCGAGATTGGCAACGCTACGCAAAACAGCAACGGCATCTGGTTAAAGAGCGTCCAACCACCCTGGAGCAGCACATTCCAGCAATCAAACCAAAGATGGCCCGCAGTGGCCATCTCGCCAAAGATCGCCTCGGTGGTAAACAACGTACCCAGGCCGACGACGATTCCGGAAAATGCGAAAAGAATTGCAGGCGTGTACATTGCACCGCCGAAACGTTGTATCTTTTGCATCATGACGGGGAATCCCCCTCTCTTCATTCGGAGCGACTGCGGTTTTGGCTTCACTCGAGACCGCAGACGCGCCGTTTGCGTGTACCTCGTGCAATAGGACGGGTGGGCCCGCTTCCCTGACTTCTTGCGCTTCTATTTTTATCATATCACTTATCTAGACAAGTTAGCATAAATACAACGGTCGGTAAACGGTTGATTATTGGCCGTAAACAGTATATGTCCAGTATTTCGCCTGTTAAATCTGACATAGTTGATGGCTGCATTTCAATTTTCTTTTCTACTTGTCTAGATGTGCTTGTCTATATCTATAGACATGCCTATACTTCATTACAACATTCACCGCCACGTTAAGGAGTCACCATGAAAAGCGCGGTCTTCTATGGAAAGCACGACCTCAGAGTCGAGGAATCGGCAAAGCCGGCCGTGGGCAGGCGCGACGTTCTGATCAACGTCAAAGCTTGCGGCGTCTGCGGTACCGACGTTCATATCTATGAAGGCGACAAGGGTGCAGCCGACGTTACCCCGCCCACGATCCTTGGTCATGAGTTTGCGGGCGTTGTCGAGGCCGTGGGCAGCGACGTCGCTGGCTTTAAACCGGGCGATCGCGTGTGCATCGACCCAAACCATCCCTGCGGCTGCTGCGAACCCTGCCGCGACGGAATCAACCACTACTGCGAGCATATGACCGGTTACGGCACCACTGTTAACGGCGGCTTTGCCGAGTACTGCTCCGTCGATATGCAGCAAGTCTACAAGTTGGGCGATCACACCAGCTTTGAGCAGGGTGCTATGACCGAGCCCGTCGCCTGCTGCCTGCACGGCATCGATATGTGCAACATCAAGCCCGGCAGCACAGTTGTCGTTATCGGCGGTGGCATGATCGGTCTGCTCATGATGCAGCTTGCTAAAAACGCCGGCGCCACCAAGGTTGTCTTGCTCGAGCCCGTCGAAGGCAAGCGCGAGGTTGCGCTCAAACTCGGCGCCGACCTGGCAATTGATTCCATCCACGAGGACGTCCCGGCCCGCCTGAAGCAGGAGGGCGTCGGCAACGTCGATGTCGTTATCGAGTGTGTTGGCAAGCCCGTCACCATCGAGCAGGCCATCCAGATCGCCGGCCACAAGGCTACGGTCATGATGTTCGGCCTCACCAAGCCCGATGAGACGATCACCGTCAAGCCCTTCGAGGTCTTCCAGAAGGAGCTTGTGCTTACCTCGTCCTACATCAACCCTTATACGCAGCGTCGCGCGCTCGAGCTCATCGACTCTGGCAGGCTCGACGTATCCTCGATGGTCGCCAAGGTGGCTTCCCTCGACGAACTCGGCGCCATCCTGTCAGACCCAGCTCTGCGTGCCATGGGTAAATATATAATCGACCCCAGCAAGTAAATCGATCGACACCTGCGCGAGCGGTCCTCATCCACCGCTCGCGCACTCAGCTCTAGGAGACCGTCGTGGCGCGAGCCATCTTCCAAACTATTTATGACAACGTGAAGCAGTCGATTGACGACGGCACATACGCCTATCAGAGTTATCTGCCTTCGGAGACTGAGCTCACGCAGCTGTTTGACTGTTCGCGCATGACGGTCCGTCGCGCCATCTCGATGCTTGCGGCAGATGGTTACGTGCTCCCCCAGCAAGGCAAAGGCATGCGCGTCATTCGCAACATCAGTGACGAGAAGAGTCGTGGTGGCGGCGGACTCGAGACCTTTAAGGAAATCGCGGCCAGCCGAGGCTTTGAGCTCAAGACTGTCACCACCGTTTTTGAGCTCCTCGTCTGTAGCAAGGCACTCTCCGGGATTACCGGGTTTCCCGAAGGCTGCGAGCTCACACGCGCCAAACGCATCCGTTACGCAAACGGACACGCCGTGTGCTCCGACGACTCCTATTACCTAAGCTCACAGGTACCGGGGCTGACACCCGAGATTGTCAACGACTCGATCTATCGTTACCTCGAAGAAGACCTTGGCATTAAGATTGTCACGGGCAAACGCGATGTAACGATCGAGCATCCCACGCCCGAGGATACGCGCGTGCTCGATCTCGACGACTTTAACGCACTCGCCGTTATACGCGGACAGACCTACAACGCCGACGGTATCCTTATGGAATACACCGAGACCAAACAGGTTCCCGGGTTCTTTTTGCTCCATGAAACCGTGACACGCAACGGTACCGGTCGAACCGGCCACCAAAGCAGCATGAACTAACCATTTATTAGTTGCGGTGGGATAGTTCCTAGAATTGCCAGCTTAAGGGCAAAACAGGAACTATTCCACCGCAACTTTTTTGGCCGGCGGGGCAGTACCTGTCCCACCGGCCATCATTTACGCTCTTTTAGCTAGTCCGCGAGCTTCTCCACCTGGTCGAGCATCTTGTCCAGCTTGGCCTTTGCCTCGGCCTTGACCTTCACAGCTTCTTCGTGAGCCTTCGCCTTCTGGGCGGCCTTTTCCTCGGCTTCGGGATCGACGACGACCAGATTGGACGCGTCGTGCTCAACAAGCTTGAGCGCATGCTCGGGACAAACCTTGACACAGGCGCCGCAGCCTAAACAATACGTGGACTCCAACGCAAAGCGGCCGCTTCCCACCAGATCACAGGCAAACGTGGGACACACGTTGACGCACTCGCCGCACGACGTGCACTTTTCAAAATCGCACTCCGGCGTGCTCACCTGCATATTCTGGGCAAGCTCGGGATGGTTCTGCAGTGTCGAGAGCACCAGCTGCCGCCCATGGGTGAGCGAACGGCGACGCTTGGTCGTCGTGGTGCCGCACATGGTGTTGAGCGTGCGCTCCAGCTGGGTAATCTGATGGCGATGGGCCTTGAGCTTTTGCGTCACCGAGGCCAGCGCCGCCGTCGCCGGGTTGAGCTTGGTCACCGTCAGGCCCGTGGTGCGGGCAATCTTTTCCATGTACTCCTTGCGCTCGTACTCGCGGCGCTTATGGCACTTGAGGCTCTTGGGGTCGACCTCTAGGCCCATACCCGTGCCAGACCACTCTTCGGCCTTCGCAATCGCCTCGCCAAGAATGTCCTCACCGCCGGTGTTGCGGCATTTATCGCACACGCCCAACGGCAGGTACACACTCACGTTGGGATAGTCGGCCAGTACCGAGAACCAGGTCTCTGCCGTAATATCGCCCACGCAGGCAACGACGACCTCGTTTTCGCGCGGCATGCGCTTAAGGGCGCGTGTGCAGGTGACGTAGGCGGTCTCGTGGCTCGTAGCAGCAGAGACGATATCGTCATACAGGTTTTTGGGCGCCAAGCGCGGCGAGATGATTGCCTCGGTCGGACAGGCAGCGGCGCACAGGCCGCACTTGCGACAGGAGTCGAGGATCTCGATGGCGTCTTCCTCGACCTCGATAGCGTTGACCGGGCACACGTCCATGCACGCGGTGCAGCCGCTCTTTTCGTTTTTGCAGGTCAGGCACGGAATGGTGTTACCGCGCGGACGCTCCTTGTAGTCGGCAGGATTCCACTGCGGCGCCGACGGATCGAGTGCATCGGTCACACCGCCAAGCGGGTTTTTAAGAAAGTCGAAACCCTTGCTGATCTCGATAATGTCATCAAACAGATCGTGTTCCTGCGCCATGCGCGGCCCCTCCCTGAGCAGTGCAAACAAGCAAGAGATAATGATACGCCATCGACCCACGCCTCGGGCAAATTACACGCGGAGCATCTTTGCGGCAAATAGACCTACAATCTATTGCCAGCCTAATCGCCTAGGTTTATTGAGGAGTCACAAGATGAAGATTGCCCTGATCGAACCGTTGGGAGTACCCGAGCAGACCATCGACGAGCTCTCCGCACCCCTTAAGGATGCCGGACACGAGTTTGTCTATTTCGATACCAAAACAACCGATCCGGTCGAGCTCGCTCGACGCAGCGAGGGCGCCGAGGTCGTCATGATCGCCAACAACCCCTACCCTGCCGAGGTCGTCGCCGGCTCCGATGCGCTCAAGATGATCGCCGCTGCCTTTACGGGCATCGACCACGTGGGGCTTTCCGCCTGCCGTGAGCGCGGTGTTGAGGTTCGCAACTGCGCCGGCTACTCCGACGTTTCGGTCGCCGAGCTCACCCTTGGCCTGACCATCGACGTGTTGCGCAAGGTGGGCGCCGCCGATGCCGCCGTCCGCAGCGGCAAGACGAGCGCCGGCCTAATGGGCACCGAGATCCGCGACAAGACCGTGGGTATCGTGGGCTGCGGTAAGATCGGCTGCGCCACGGGTCGCCTCTTTAAGGCCTTTGGCGCCCGCGTGCTGGGATATGCCCGCCACGAGCATCCCGAGGCAGCCGAGGCCGGCATTGAGCAGGTTTCGCTCGAGCAGTTGCTCGCCGAGTCCGATATCGTAAGCCTGCACCTACCTAACAATGACACCACGCGCAAGAGCTTTGGCACCGAGCAGTTCGCCCAGATGAAGGACGGTGCCGTCTTTATCAACTGCGCCCGCGGTGCCATCGTGGATAACGATGCCCTTGCCCAGGCACTCAACGACGATAAGCTCGCCGGTGCCGGCATCGACGTCTTTGATATGGAGCCGCCCATCCCCGCCGACTACGCGCTCGTCAACGCCAAGAACTTCACCTTCACGCCACATGTAGGCTTCCTTACGCACGAGGCCATGCAGCGCCGCGCCAAGATTGAGTTCGACAACGTCGTCGCCTACGTCGAGGGTCGCGCGCAAAACGTTTGCGAGCTGTAGTCAAACGAGGGCGGGGCAAAACCTCATCGCAGGCCTACCCCGCCTTCTTTGGTTCAACTAACCTGACCCCTTTGCACCATAGCAAAAAGGGGCAAAGCCATCTGCTGGCTTTGCCCCTTCCTTACCTAAGTTTACTCATCCATAAGGTAGTAGTGACCCAGTGCGTCGGCACCCAGGATGGCGTTTGCGACCATCTCGGGCGTCACCTCAAACGGCATGTTGCACATGGTGTCCTCGGGCGCGCACGCGGCCTCGGCAACAATCATGGCCTTCTCGCGCGTAACCTCGGCAACGCCAAGTTCCTTCATCGTGACCGGCAGGCCCAGCTCAATGCAGAAGCCCAAGACTTCCTCGAGCTTCTCGGTCGGGGCATCCTCGAGTACCAGCTGGACGATGGTGCCGAAGGCGACCTTCTCGCCGTGATACATGCTGTGGCACTCGGGCAGCATCGTCAGACCATTGTGGATGGCATGAGCAGCAGCAAGGCCCGAGCTCTCAAAGCCAATGCCCGAAAGCAGCGTATTGGCCTCGATGATGTGCTCGACGGCAGGCGTGAGCGCACCCTTCTCCAGCGCGACCTTGGCCTTGACGCCATCGGCCATAAGCGTCTCGTAGCAGAGCTTGGCGAGCGCCAGGCCGGCCATGCCGCCCTTGCCGCCAGCGCAGGTGCCGCCGTCGGCATCGTGCGTCGCCTGGGCCTCGAAATAGGTTGCGAGCGCATCGCCCATACCGGAAACCGTCAGGCGCACCGGGCTCGCCGCGATAACCGTCGTATCCATCAGGACAATGTTGGGGTTTGCCTTAAGGAAGAGATATTTATCGAACTGGCCGTCATCGGTGTAGAGCACCGAAAGTGCCGAGCACGGTGCATCGGTCGAAGCAATGGTGGGGCAAATGATAACCGGGGACTCCAGGTAATAGGCGACGGCCTTCGCGGTGTCGAGGATCTTGCCGCCACCGACGCCGACGATGATGTCGCAACCGTTGTCGCGGGCGAGCGCAACCAGGCGATTGACCTCGCCCTTGGAGCACTCACCGTTAAAGTCCTCAAACAGCAGCTCGGCCTTAGCCTCGGCAAAGCCGCCCTCGATCTTGGCACCGACGCGCTTCTTGCCCGAAGGCGTCACGATGACGAGGGCCTTAGCGCCGAGCGGCTCGACATAGGAGCCGAGCTTGGCCAGCTCGTCCGGGCCCTGGATGTACTTGCTGGGGCTATTGAAAATTGCAGCCATAACTATCCCATTCTCTAAAAAAGAAAGGGGCTCCGTACAGATGCGTGCGGAGCCCCTCGTTGCGATAACAAGAGTCGATTAGAAATCGATGTCGGTGTCGTAGTAGCAGGCCTTGAGAATCTTCTCGAAGTCGGCAGCCTTGGTCTCACGCGGGTTCTCAGGCGTGCAGGCGTCGGTCTCGGCGTTCGCGGCGATCTCGGGCAGCTTGGCGAGGAACTCCTCCTCGGAAACCATCTGCGGGTTCTCGGCGTCGACCTTCACGCCACCATTCGCGTAATCCTTGATGGACTGCGGAATGTTGAGCTGGTCGTTGAGGTCGCGAATCTTCTGGACGAGCGCGGCGATGAGCTCCTCGTTGGTCTCGCCGGGAAGGTGCAGGATCTCCTTGGCCACGTAAGCGTAACGCTCGGCAGCACGCGGGTCCTTGGAGTTCCACTGGATGACCTTGCCAAGGTACATAGCGTTAGCAGCACCGTGGATGATGTGACCGTTCTCGAAGGCTGCACCGGTCTTGTGAGCCATGGAGTGAACGATGCCGAGCAGGCCCGAGGAGAAGGCGATACCGGCGATGCACTGAGCCTCGTGCATGTGCTGACGGGCCTCATGGTCGCCAGCATAGGACTTGGGCAGCCACTCAACGATCTCGCGGATGCCGTGCAGAGCGTTGGCGTCGGTGAACATAGAGGCGCAGGTGGAAACGTAGGCCTCCATGCAGTGGGTCAGAGCATCCATGCCGGTGTGAGCGCACAGCTTGGCGGGCATGGTGTAGGTGAGCTCGGGGTCGACGATGGCGACATCAGGGGTGATGTTGAAGTCGGCCAGCGGGTACTTGATGCCCTTTTCGTAATCCGTGATGACGGAGAATGCGGTGACCTCGGTAGCGGTGCCGGAGGTAGAGGAAATGGCGCAGAAGTGAGCCTTCTGACGCAGCTCGGGGAAGCTGAACGGCTGGATAATGTTGTCGAAGGACTCCTCGGGATACTCGTAGAAGACCCACATGGCCTTAGCAGCATCGATGGGCGAACCGCCGCCGATAGCAACGATCCAGTCGGGCTCGAAGTCGCGCATAGCGGCTGCGCCCTTCATGACGGTCTCGATGGAGGGATCGGACTCGACGCCCTCGAACAGCTTGACCTCCATGCCGGCCTCTTTGAGGTCGGCCTCAACGTCCTGCAGGAACCCGCCGCGGCGCATAGAGCTGCCGCCAGAAACGATGATGGCCTTCTTACCCTTGAGGTTTTTCACCTCGTGGCGAGCGCCCTCACCAAAGTACAGATCGCGAGGATTGGTAAAACGTCCCATACTGTGCCTCCTAAACAAGCCCCTCTTAGACTTGCGTATATAACGGAGCACCCAATTGGCTCCGTTAGGACCGGTTTGCGCGTTGCCGGCGATGACAATGCGCGATGTCTAAACGTCTCAACGCTCAGACAAACACTATTTTACCGTTCTGGTTGGTCAGTTATTCACCTAAAGCCGCCAATGATGAAACGTTTTTTCTATCCCTGAAGACCCTTGTGCGGCATTCATACTCCCAAGCTGGGCAAACGTTTTATCAAGGTTGATTACATATCCCGGGCAGGACGGTGCCCCTCCAAAATATGCACCGTTCGCCGCCAAAAATCGACCGTTTGCGGCACCGTAATACCACTCGGTCGTCCAAGGTGCCGACATTTGTGCGACATCCGTCTTCGTGGTGCAAAGGTGCAAGTCCAAGTGCGGCACCCCCGGTGTGCCACATGCGGGTAAACTAGAACCTTATATAGAAACATTTGAACCCTAACCGCAGCAAAGGAGGCCCCATGGCATTCGATCCCATTCAAGAGGATTGCCATCGCCTCGTTCTTGAGGCCTTGCGCCGCGACAATATCCCGCTCACCGACGGTGCCGCCGTAGAGCGTCTGATGGAACAATTCACCCGCAACCCCGCACCGCTCATCGTGCACGACCGCGACCGCGCCGGGCATCTGATTGCCAAGGTGGTCGAGGCCGTCGACTACCGCATTCCCTTTATCCCTGACGATGCCCAGGCAGAGCAGGAAGAGGCAGCTGCCGAGGACATGCTCCGCGAGGCTGCCGCACTCGATCCGGCCAACTGGGATGCCCAGCGCATGCTGACGGCCCTCAACGCCGAATCCAACGAGGAATACGTACAGTACCTGGTGTCTAAGTGCGATGAAGTCGAGCATGACCTGGCGCTCAAGATCGCCTCGGCTCAGGACCCCTACGAGCGCGAGGCCGCAGGCGACCTTACGCGCCGCCCCTATCTGCGTTGGCTTGCCGCCTTGGCATCGCGCGCCCTCATTAGCGGCCGCTATCGCATGTCGCTCGAAGCCGCAAACCGCAGCCTGGACTTTGCGCCCAACGACCCCGCCGGTGTCCGCCACACCGCGATGCTCGCCATGGCAAAGCTCGAATACCCCGCCGAGGAGCTCAAGCGCTTTCGCTCCGCTCACTCCGTGCCGTACCTCGCGAATACCCCGCTGCGCCGCCGCCCCAAAGATGCGGAGCGTGACTTGGACCCGTGGACGCTCATCGCGCTGATGAGCGCTGCCTGGCGCGAGCTGGACTACGAGGGCGCCGAGCACTATTTGCGCATCCTTGCGCGCTCGTGTCCGCACGCAGCCGAGGCACTCTACTTCCAAACCGAGTTTCCCGATGGCGTCTATGCCCGCGTCAACGTGGGTGTGGGCTCCACCGACGAACTTGTCCTTGCGCTGTCCGAGGCGACGCCGGTACTGCAGGAGGGCCTGGGCGCCCCCGACAACGCCAGTTTTGCCGCCTGGGTCGCCACCAACGATATCGTGCGTTCCCAAATCGATGAGCGCATACTGCGGGCGGCCGAGCAGGGTTTGCCGTTTAAGGGAGGAGACCTCTAATGGATCCGAGCGTCTACATCCCCGCCTACCTGGAGCGCACCTATCTGGCGTCGCACCCCGAACTCACCGATGCAGCACGCGAGCTTGTCCATAACGACGTGAGCGTCAACCCTCATAAGTATGCGCAGACCGAGCATGCCCAGGCACTGCTGTCCTATGCCGGTGTTCATCGCCACCTGCTCGACGAGCTCCATCGCATCGAGGACATGGGCAGTGACGAGGAGTTCGAACAGACGCGTAATCGCCTGTTCGACGACATGCGCGATGAGCTGCTCAAAATTGTCCGCGTCGATGCACTGGCCGTCGACGCGCAGCTGCTCGCCATCATCCTGGCCGACACGCCCGTTGACGCCTGCCTGGGTGACCTGATGAAGCTCGAGGCGACCACGGCCGATTACCTGCAGCAAAGCGTGCCCGGGTTCGACATGGAAGCCCCGCACTACTGGGTCAATAATGTTTTGGCCGACGGTGTCACCGCGGCAGACCTTACCGTGAGCGAGCCGGCCCTTATCGGGTGGCTCCACACGCTCGAGGCCATCTCGCAGCTGTGCATGGCGAGCGCTCGTTACCGTGCTGCCGCCAACTACGCCCGCCGCGTCCTTAAGGCAGAAGGCTATCCCACCCGGGCCGCAGGCACCGTGCTGCTCGCCCTCGCTCGTCTGGAAGACCAAGACGGCTTTTTTGCCCTGGCCCACCAGCTCGAGGAAGAGATCGGGGCTGACGCGCTCGAGAACTCTCCTTGGTATCTGCTCGCCCGCACGATTCTGCTGTTCAAAACAAACAAGATGCGCCCGGCGACACGCGCGCTGCGTGAGTTTGCCAACCGTTGCGAGGGCGGCGCGTTCTTCTTGCTGAACCCCATGTACCAGACGCCGTACCTTCCCTGCCGGCCCGAGCCGCGCGATCCCTGGGATCTTTCGCACCAGGCCGTTTGGGAAGCGGACGGTATTATCTCGGACACTCCCGACTTTGCCCCCTGGGCCAATGCCTGTGAAGACGTGTCACAGCTTGCCCAGGAATTTGCGCGCCGCTACGGTTTTTAGTGACGCACTCGACCCGACCATGTCGTTTACGTTAGGAACGGTTTCATGAACCTCCGCTCATCTCTCGCCTGCACCTCGAGCGATATCGCCCGCTGGGGACTGCGCTCCGTCCTTAAGCGCCAGGGCGGCGTACTCCCCGGCCGCATCGCCATGAAGATCGATCCCGAGTTGCTGAGCGACCTCGCTGGCCTTGTCGACCGCAGCGTGGTGATTACGGGCACTAATGGCAAGACCACCACCTCCAACCTCATCGCCGACGCCGTTGCCGCCAGCGGCGCCACCGTGGTATGCAACCGCGCCGGCAACAACATGGAGCCGGGCGTGGTGGGCGCACTGCTCGAAGCGCGCAGCGGCCTCAAGCGAGCCGGTGGCGGCAAGCGCGTGGGCGTTTTTGAGTGCGATGAGCTTTACACCGTACGCGTCCTGCCCAAGCTCAAGCCGACCTACTTTGTGCTGCTCAACCTGTTCCGCGACCAGCTGGACCGCTACGGCGAGATCGACCACACCCAGGACGTCATCGCCCACGCGCTGGAGCTTTCGCCGGCAACGACACTCATCTATAACGCCGACGACCCGCTGTGCGCCTCGATTGCCGCGCGCGTTCCCAACGCGAGTATTGCCTTTGGCATCGACGGCGCCACCAACACCGAGTCCGACCGTATTAGCGACTCACGTTTTTGCTCACAGTGCAACGCGCCGCTGGAGTATGACTACGTGCAATACGGCCAGCTCGGCGCCTACCATTGCCCCTCGTGCGGCTGGGCCCGCCCTGCGCTTGTCCGTCGCGTGACGGGCGTGGAGCTCGGCTGCGACGGCTACGGCTTTGACCTGGTCTTTGGATCTGCGTCCGACGCAGCTGCCGTACACATCGCCACGCGCTACAACGGCCTGTACATGGTCTACAACGTTGCCGCTGCATTCTTTGCCGCACATGAGTTAGGCGTGGATACGGCGCACCTGCAGCCCACGCTCGATGCCTACGTCCCCGCCGGCGGACGCATGGGCCGCTGGGATATCGCCGGCCGCACCGTCGAGGCCAACCTGGCTAAGAATCCCGTAGGCTTCGATCGACAAATCCAGTCCATCAAGACGGCAGGCGGCAGACTCTGCGCTTTCTTCCTCAACGATAACGATGCCGACGGCCACGATGTATCGTGGATCTACGACGTCGACTTTGAGCGCATCGCCGACACGCCGGGTCTTGTCGCCTTTGCCGGAGGCACGCGCGCGCACGACATGCAGGTGCGCCTCAAGTACGCCGGCATCGATGCCGCGATTATCTCGGACGTCGCGCAGGCAATTGGCGCCGTTGTGGATGAAGCCGCAGGCGACACTTTCTATGCCGTCGCCAACTACACGGCCTTCCCGCCGCTGGTCAAAGAACTCGATGGGCTGAAGGGTGCCGATGCAGCCACGGTTGCTGCCCGCGCTGCAACGTGTGCCGATGGCAGTACCGTCCCCGTCGGCATCGCGCCAGTCGAGCTTTCGCGCCCGCTGCGCATCGTCTACCTGTATCCCGATGCCCTTAACCTCTACGGCGACGGCGGCAATGTCATCGCCCTCGAGCGCCGCTGCGCCTGGCGCGGCATTCCCGTGCGCGTGGACGAGGTCCGCATGGGCGAGGCGCTCGATCTCACCGATGCCGATATCGTCATGATGGGCGGCGGCTCCGACCGCGACCAACTGGCCGTGGCACACGAGTTGCTCGCTCAAAAAGACAAGGTTGCGGCCTATGTTGAGGACAGCGGCTCGCTGCTCGCCATCTGTGGCAGCTATCAGCTGCTCGGCCGTTCGTACTACATGGGCGAGGACCGCATTGAGGGTCTGGGGGTCATTGCCGCCGAAACCGTACGCGGCTCCGACCGCCTGATCGGCAACGTAGCCGTCAAAACCGACCTGGCACCTGAGCCCTTTGTGGGATTCGAGAACCATGGCGGCCGCACGCTTTTGGACGCCGATGCCACGCCGCTCGGAACGTCCGTCGTCACGGGCACCGGCAACAACGGCGACGATGGCTTTGAGGGCCTGATCTACAAGGGCGTCATCGGCACGTACCTGCATGGCCCGGCGCTGCCCAAGAACCCCGAGCTCGCCGACTGGTTGATCGCCCATGCCCTCGAGCGCCGTGGCGATGCACAGGCCGCCGCCCTGCTGCCGCTCAAGCCCCTCGACGACACCTACGAGCACGCCGCCCACGACGCCGCGATGAAGCTCCTCCCCTAACGCCTCGCCACCACAAAGGGGACAGGCACCTTTGTGGTGGTTTTGACCCGTCCCAGCGGTTTGTCTCAATCTGTAACATCTAGACCGTTAAAAGTCGTCTTACTGTTACAGAATGAGATGTTCGTCCCGACGCCTGCCTTTTGTCTCGATCTGTAACACATAGAGCCGATTTATCAGCCCAGATGTTACAGGTTGAGATGTTTGATGATCGGGATAGAGAGCCAGCTCCTATGTGGTGGTTTTTCAGTTTGCCAACGATATGTGAACGGCTAAAAAAGTCTGCTATACTCTTTCCCGCTGTCCCCATCGTCTAGCGGCCAAGGACGCCACCCTTTCAAGGTGGATATCGCGGGTTCGAATCCCGCTGGGGGCACCATTTGAAATGTGAAGCCCGTTACCAATTCGGTAGCGGGCTTTTTGCTACCGATATGCCGGGATTCGAACCCCGAGGGCATTAAATCACACTGTCGTCCAAGGGCCTGTGGGCAAAAAATAGCAAATATGAGTACTGTCACCAATTTAGTAACAGCGATTTCATGCCATCAGAAGGCGATTTAGACGCCAGGGGTCCTACGGCGAAAGAATTGCAGGCGTTTATCAGCTAAGTACTTGAACATATGTTGTGTAACACTGCATATTTTGCAAAAAAAATAATGCTACAGGACTTGTGACAGTACTCATATTTGACGTTTTTTGTCCACGCCCCCTTATTGCGTGGGCGAATCAGGTGCAAAACGGGCTTCAAAGCGTCCTTCGCAAACAAAAACCGGGGCCCGCATGATGCGGACCCCGGCTCAATACCGTGACGATATGTCAGTTACGCTCTACACGTAGAACAGGATGTCGTCGTAAGTCGGGACCGGCCAGTAGTCGGCAGCCACGATCTCCTCCATGGCATCCACGGCGGCGCGCAGCGCATCCATAGCGGGAACGACCTCGTGCGCGTACACGTTGGCCTGCTCCTGGCTATCGAGGGCCTCAGCCTTCTGATGCACGGCGTCAAGCGCCTTGATGGAGTCGTTGATGGTGGTGATGCCGTTGCAGAGCTTGTTGAGCGTGTTCTGCTCGCACTGCATGGCGGCCTCAGCACCGGCGGCACGAATAGTCTCAAGGCCCTTAGCGACCTTGGTGGCATAGGCGGTAATGACCGGGCGATAGGTACGACGCGCCTCGCGAACCATCGTGGTGGCCTCGATGTTCATGAGCTTGTTGTACTTCTCGAGCTTGCAATCGTAGCGGCACTGGGCCTCGGCCTTGGTCAGAACACCCGTCTCCTCAAAGAGCGCAATGGCCTTATCGGAAACAAAGGCGGGCAGGGCGTCGGCCGTGGTCTTGTTGTTGGCAAGGCCGCGCTTCTCGGCCTCGACGGGCCACTCGTCGGAGTAGCCATCGCCGGAGAAGAGGATGCGCTGGTGGTCGGTCAGGACCTTCTTGCAGTACTCGAGCGCGGCGTCCTGGAACTCATCCTCGGGCGTACCCTCAAGCGCGTCGGCGAAGGACTTGAGCGACTTGGCCACGGCGGCATCGAGCACCAGGTTGGAGTCGGAGACGTTCTGCTCGGAGCCGCAGGCACGGAACTCGAACTTGTTGCCGGTGAAGGCGAACGGGGAGGTACGGTTGCGGTCGGTGTTGTCCTGCATCAGTTTGGGCAGAGTATCGGCGCCCAGGTCGAGCACGCCGCGCGTGGCATGGACAGAAGCCTTGCCATCGATGATCTTCTCGACGACCTCGGTAAGCTGGTCGCCCAGGAAGATGGACATAATCGCCGGAGGAGCCTCATTGGCGCCCAGACGATGATCGTTGCCGGCCGAGGCAACAGAGGCACGCAGGAGCTCCTGATAGTTATCGACGGCCTCGATCACCGCGGTGAGGAAGACGATGAACTGCAGGTTGTCGAGCGGGGTGTCGCCCGGATCGAGCAGGTTCTCGGACTCGGTGCCAAGCGACCAGTTGTTGTGCTTGCCCGAACCATTGATGCCCTCAAAGGGCTTCTCGTGCAGCAGGCAGACCAAGTCGTGGCGGGAGGCGATGAGCTTCATCTTCTCCATCATGACCAGATTCTGGTCGATGGCCTCGTTGACCTCGCCATAGACAGGGGCGAGCTCATGCTGGCAGGGAGCGACCTCGTTGTGCTTGGTCTTGGCGGGAATGCCAAGCGCCCACAGCTCATCGTCCAGGTCCTTCATATAGGCCGAGACGGTGGGGCGGATAGCGCCAAAGTAGTGCTCCTCGAGCTCCTGGCCCTTGCAGGGAGCGGCGCCAAAGAGGGTGCGACCGGTGATGACCAGGTCCCTGCGCTTGCGGTAAGCGTCCTTCTTGATCAGGAAGTACTCCTGCTCATCGCCCACGGAAGGAACGACCTTCTTGGGGGTCTTGCCAAACAGCGCCAAAACGCGCTTGGACTCACGCGAGAGCGCGGTCATGGAGCGCAGCAGCGGGGTCTTCTTGTCCAGGGCCTCGCCCGTGTAGGAGCAAAAAGCCGTGGGGATGCACAGGACATCGTCCTTAATGAAGGCAGGGCTGGTGGGATCCCAGGCGGTGTAGCCACGGGCCTCGAAGGTGGCACGCAGGCCGCCGTTGGGGAAGCTCGAGGCATCGGGCTCGCCCTGGATGAGGTTCTTGCCCGTAAACTTGGTGATGGCGGTGCCGTCGTGGTTGGGCTCGAGGAAGCTGTCGTGCTTCTCGGAAGTAATGCCCGAAAGCGGCTGGAACCAGTGCGCGTAGTGCGTCGCGCCCTTGGAGATGGCCCAGACCTTCATAGCGTGGGCAACAGCGTTGGCCACATCCAGGTCGAGCGGCTCACCGTCCTCGAGGGTTGCAGCAAGGCGCTTCCAAATGTCCTTGGGGAGGTAGTCCTTCATGACTTCCTCCGAGAACACCATGGTCCCGAAGCGGTCAGTAAGTTCGGCCATACGGAACTCCCTTCGTATCGGCACCGCGTGAGAAGCGGTGTTGATTACTAACGAACGAGTCATAGCTTAGACTCGGCGTGTTTCCGCAACATTACCGTTATGTTGCTGTCGCGAAACCAATCAATGAGGTTACCGCATCGCGGCGGCGTTGCCACCCTCAACAGCCAATCAACTGTATAAATTGCAGACCTTTCCCCATGGTTTAAGGGTAGTCAATTTGAGATGGGGCTCTATTAACTGGTATTTCACATCGAATACCAGTCTTTATAGCCCCATCCTAGATTGACCGCCCTGTTATAGGGAATGCCGATAGCAAAGCATTTTCGATTGGTATCCCCAAATAGCGAGTGAAACTCCGCCGTGACACAGTGGTGCTGTAGAATCCTTACAACACATCACACTATTACGTATCTAGAGGAGCACGATATGCGCGTCGACGAGGTTTTTAAGCAGGCAGCATCCCAGGGCACCGCACCCGTTTCGTTTGAGATGTTCCCGCCCAAGGGCGAGCTCACCCTCGACACGGCTCGCGAAGTGGCAGGCAATCTGTGCAAGCTTTCGCCGAGCTTTGTCTCGGTCACCTGCTCGGCCGGCGGCTCGGGCAACGGTGCCACCACCGCCCCCATCGCGCATATGATTTCGAGCGAATTCGACACGCCCTCGGTGGCGCACCTCACCTGTGTGGGCCGTACCCACGCCGATATCGCCGCCAAGATCGATGAGTACCGCACCGCCGGCGTGAAAAACATCCTGGCCCTGCGTGGAGATCTCCCTGCCGGCGCGACCGAGGACGACAAGCCCGCCTCCGACTACGCCTACGCCCGCGACCTCATCCCCGAGCTCGTCGACGCCGGCTTTTGCGTGGGCGCCGCAGCCTACCCCGAGGGCCACATTGCCTGTGAGGATCTCAACCTCTCGGTCGAACACCTCAAGCAAAAACAGGACGCCGGCGCGAGCTTCTTTGTGACGCAGCTCTTCTTTGATAACGAGTGCTTCTACCGTTTTCGCGAGCTTGCCGACAAGGCCGGCATCACCGTGCCCATTACCGCGGGCATCATGCCGTTTATGGGCAAGTCGCAGATCAGCCGCATGGTCTTTATGTGCGGCGCGTCGCTGCCCTCCCCCGTCATCAAGATTCTCGCCAAGTACGAGAATGACCCCGAGAGCCTGCAGGCAGCTGGTGTAGATTATGCCGCCCGCCAGCTTTGCGACCTCAAGGAGCACGGCGCCGACGGCCTGCACCTGTACACTATGAACCGTCCTGCGATCGCCGCAACCATTATGGAGCGCCTGGGGTAATGGAAAAACCGCACATCGATACAATCGCTGTCGAAGTGCCGGCCGACCTTGCGTCGCCGGCGCTTTACCGTGTCGATGCTGCGCACCATCCCCGTGTCGACCGTGCCGAGATGCTGCGGTATCTGGGTTACGGCGGCCAGCAGATTGAGCCCGAGCTGTCACGACGTATTGAGCTTGTCGTTGAACGTCTGGAATTGGACATTGAGCCCCGCGGCGTGCGACGCGTGTTTGCCGTCGATGCCACGGGCGTGGACGAACAAAGTGAGCCTTGCATTCGCTTGGTCGGCACCAACGTTGAGCTGCGAGGTCGCGATATCTATCGACATCTCAAAGATGCCCGCTTTGCCGCGCTCATGGCATGCACCCTCGGCATGGACGCCGAGCGTCGCCTGCGCACCACGGGAGCCCAACATCCCCTAGAGGGCGCCGTGCTCGACGCCGCGTGCTCCGCTTACGTGGAAGCCGCCGTTGAGCAAATGGACCAGCAGGTCAAGACGGACGCCGCCGTTCATGGGCTCGCCGGCAACTGGCGCTTTAGCCCCGGCTACGGCGACTGCCCGCTCTCGGCCCAGCGCTCGATCGTCAATGCGCTCAACGCCACGCGGCTTATCGGCCTGACCGTCACGCCCACCAGCCTGCTCATGCCCACCAAAAGCGTGACCGCGGTGATCGGCCTGTTTGACGGCGAGGTCCACGACGCCCAAAGCCGCCCCACCTGCAATATCTGCCGCATGCGCGAGAACTGCCGCTTCCGTGCCGCCCACACCACCTGCTATTCCAGCCATTAGGAGCCCCCGATGTTTACTCCGCTTATCACTCATGATTCTGACGGCACTGCATTGGCGGCACCCGTTGATGCCGCACGTCGCAACGGTGCCACGTACAAGACGCGCACGATCGACGATCTGCGCATTAAGGACGATCGCCTGCGTGCGGCCATAGAGGGCACGGGGCACCTGCTGTTCGACGGCGGCATGGGCACCATGTTGCAGGCCGCTGGCATGAAGGCGGGCGCCCTGCCCGAGCTGCTCAACTTTGAGGAGCCCCAGGTCATTACCGACATTCAGCGCCAGTACGTCGAAGCCGGCTGCGACGTGATCACCGCCAACACCTTTGGCGCCAATGCCCACAAGCTCGACGGCGCCGCCACCGTGGCAGATGTCTTTGCCGCCGCTGTCGCCTGCGCCCGCGCGGCTGGTGCCCGCTACGTCGCCGGTGACATCGGCCCCATCGGCGCACTGCTTCGTCCCTTAGGCACCCTCAGCTTCGACGAGGCCTATGACCTCTTTGCCGAGGAAGTGCGCGCCGGCGTCGCCGCGGGCGTGGACCTCTTTATTATCGAGACCATGACCGACCTGGCCGAGATCAAGGCGGCGGTCCTCGCCTGCCGCGAGAACTCCGACCTGCCCGTCTTTGCCACCATGACCTTTGAGGAAGACGGCCGTACCTTCCTGGGCACGAGTCCCGAGGTCGCCGCCATCACGCTCGACGCCATCGGTGCCGACGTTTTGGGCATCAACTGCAGCCAAGGACCGGCCGAGCTCCGAGGACTCGCCGCACGTATGCTCACCGTTACCGACAAGCCCGTTATGGTGCAGGCCAACGCGGGACTCCCCCATGTGGACGACGACGGCAACACCGTCTTTGATATCCAGGCCCCCGAATACGCCGAGGCCGTCGCCGGCATGATCGCCGACGGCGTGAGCGTCGTGGGCGGTTGCTGCGGAACCACGCCGGCGCACATGGCGGCCTTGCGCACGCTTATCGACAACCACACGCCCAGCCCGCGCCACCGCAAGCCCAGCATGTCGGTCACAAGCGCCCAGACCGTGGTGGACCTTCCCTGCGACGGCCACAAGATCGCCGTCATCGGCGAGCGCATCAACCCCACCGGCAAAAAGCGTCTGCAGCAGGCCCTGCGCGACGGCGATCTGGACTACGTCGTGAGCCAGGGCATCAGCCAGCAGGAACAGGGCGCCGATATCCTGGACGTCAACGTCGGCCTGCCCGAGATCGACGAGGTCAAGATCATCCAACAGGCGACCGAACAGCTCCAGGGCTCCACGCTGTTGCCGCTGCAGATCGACTCCACCGATCCCGCCGCTGTCGAGGCCGCCGTGCGCCGCTACGCCGGCAAGCCCATCATCAACTCGGTCAATGGCAAGCAGCAGATCATGGATGAGATCTTTCCGCTGGTCGCCCACTACGGCACCAACGTTGTCGGCCTTACGCTCGACGAAGGCGGCATCCCCGATACCGCCGAGGCTCGCTTCGCCATCGCCGAGCACATCGTGGCCGAGGCTGCCCGTTACGGCATCGGCCCGGACCGCGTCCTCATCGACTGCCTGGTCATGACCGCCTCGACCAACCAGCGCCAGGCCGAGCAGATCCTGCGCGCCATGTCCCTGTGCAAGGAGCGCCTGGGCGTCAAATGTGCGCTCGGCGTGTCGAACATCAGCTTTGGCCTGCCTGCCCGCCCGCTGCTGGGCTCGGTCTTTTTGGCTGCCGCCTTCGGCGCGGGCCTGGACGCCCCCATCATGAACCCGGGTTCCAAGCGCTTTATGGATACCGTCTACAGCTATCGCGTGTTGAGCGTTGAGGACGAGGGCTCGACCGGATACATCGAGCGCTATGCCGGCTGGACCGACCCGTACAAGATCGCCGCCAACCCGGCAGCTGCTCAGGCCGCATCGAGTGATGCCGCGCCCGCTGCCGGCACCGCCGGCACCGACGGCAACGACGACCCGATTCGTCGCATGGTCGTCTCGGGCCGCAAAGGCGAGATCGCGGGCGAGACCGAGCGCCTGCTAGCGGATCACGACGCCATGGACCTCATCAACAACCACTTTATCCCCGCCCTCGACGAGGTGGGTGTCCTCTTTAACCAGGGCAAGTTCTTCCTGCCGCAGCTCATGGCCTCGGCCGAGGCCGCGCGCGTGGGCTTCGACACCATCAAGCGCCTGATGCCCGCCGGCGAGATCGCCGACAAGGGCAAGATCTGCGTGGCCACCGTCAAGGGCGACATCCACGATATTGGCAAGAACATCGTCAAAATGCTGCTCGATAACTACGGCTATACCGTCTTTGACCTAGGCCGCGACGTCGATCCGCAAGAAGTGCTCAAGACCGTCAAGGAGCGCGATATCAAGCTCGTCGGCCTCTCGGCGCTTATGACTACCACGGTCGTCGCCATGGAGGAAACCATCAAGCTGCTTCATACCGAGGTGCCAGGCGTCAAGATCATCGTGGGCGGCGCCGTACTCACCCCCGAATACGCCAAGCAGATCGGCGCGGACTACTACGCCAAGGACGCCGCCGAGAGCGCGCGCATCGCCGAAGAGGTCTTTGGGCAGTAACACAACGGAAACAACCGAGCACCAAAACGTGCCGCATGCGCCACTTGGCACGTGCAGCACGTTAGAATAGATAAGATTATGCTCGTTTTGGCAGATAGGAGCGCAAGGATGGCGATCACGCCCGCAGAAATCGCGGAAACCCGCGGCATGGTTGAGGAGCAGAACCTCGACATCAGGACCATCACCATGGGTGTTTCGCTCATGGGTTGCGGTGACGAGAACCTCGACCGCATGTGCACGAAGATCTACGACCACGTGACGCACACGGCTGAGCATCTGGTCGAGACCGCCGAGAACCTCGAGCGCGAGTACGGTATCCCCATCGTCAACAAGCGCGTTTCCGTCACCCCGGTGGCGCAGATCGCCGCGTGCTGCAAGGATGAGGACCTCACCCCTATCGCGCATGCCCTCGACCGCGCGGCCGAGACGCTCGGCATCGATTACCTGGGCGGCTTCTCTGCACTCGTCCAGAAGGGCATCGGCGACGCCGACCGCCGCGTCATCCAGTCCATCCCCCAGGCGCTCGCCACCACGAGCCGCGTTTGCTCCAGCGTCAACGTCGCCAGCCTGCGCGCCGGTATCAACATGGACGCCGTGCTCATGGCCGCCCAGACCATCATCGATGCTGCTAAACTCACGGCCGACCAGGATTCCGTCGGCGCTTCCAAATTTGTCTGCTTTGCCAACATGGTCGAGGACTCCCCGTTTATGGCGGGCGCCGTCCACGGCGGTGGCGAGGCCGACGCCGTCATCAACGTAGGCGTCTCGGGCCCCGGCGTTATGGCCGCAGCCCTGGAAACGCTGCCCGATTCCGCATCGATGATGGAAGTCGCCGAGAAGATCAAGCAGACCGCCTTTAAGATCACCCGTGCCGGCGAGCTCATGAGCCGCGAGGCCGCCCATCGCCTGGGTGTCGAGAAGGGCATTGTCGACCTGTCGCTGGCTCCCACGCCCGCCATCGGCGACTCCGTCGCGCGCATCCTCGAGATCATCGGCGTGGGCACCTGCGGTGGCCCGGGCACGACCTGCGCGCTCGCCATGCTCAACGATGCCGTCAAGAAGGGCGGCGTCATGGCCAGCTCCAGCGTGGGCGGTCTCTCGGGCGCTTTCATCCCCGTGTCCGAGGACGCCGGCATGATCGCCGCCGTCGAGGCCGGCGCGCTTTCGCTCGAGAAGCTCGAGGCCATGACCTGCGTGTGCTCCGTTGGCCTGGACATGATCGCCATCCCCGGCGACACCCCGGTCGAGACCATCGCCGGCATCATCGCCGACGAGATGGCCATCGGCGTCATCAACAACAAGACCACGGCCGTCCGCGTGATTCCTGCTATCGGCAAGGGCGTGGGCGACTGCGTCGAGTATGGCGGCCTGTTCGGCCGTGCGCCCATCATGCCGGTGAACCCCAACGCCGGCACCGTGCTTGCCCACCGTGGCGGACGCTTCCCGGCGCCGCTGAACTCGCTGAAGAACTAGCTGAGGGGGACTGGCGAGGAGCCCCGGGGAGGGCAAATATATAAGGTCGCCTGCTCGGACAGTCCTGACTCGCACGGAGAGCACATTAAGTGCTCTCCGGCTCGTGCGGAACTCGCGATCGACCTTATATATTTGCCCTCCCCGGGGCTCCCGCACAACGGGACCTCGGTTGGGTTCTATCCCTTTGGCAGTCGCTTCGCTTCTGCCCTACTTTACTGGTATGGCGGTTTGGCGTTGGATCGGTTCTTTCTGATATATGCTGGTTGCGGCTCTTCTTTTGGGAGGAGTCGCTTTTTTGTTGTGAGGGGGATGGCCCGTGGCTGATGATTTGATTCGTTCTGAGCTGCTTTCTGCGGATTGGAATGGCGAATGGATGCGTCTGCAGGCTGGTCGGCGGCGGGCTGATGATTCTTTTGAGTGGGATAAAAGGGCTCGGCATTTTCGGCCGTTGGAGACTGCCCCTTATGCTCGGGATTTTATAAAGCTGTTGGCGTTAAAGCCTGGTGAATCCGTGCTGGATATGGGGTGTGGGGCTGGGTCGATTGCTATTCCGCTTGCGCAAGACGGACATCCCGTGATTGCCGCTGATTTTTCCCCTGCCATGTTGGGCACGCTTGATGCCGGCATTGAGTACTACGGGCTCGAGGGGCGTATAACGCCGCTTGAGCTTGCTTGGGATGACGATTGGGATCTGGTTGGACCGGTCGCGAAAGCGGTGGATGTTGCCTTTGCCAGTCGGTCGGTTACGACGACCAATCTAAAAGGTGCACTTGCCAAGCTTGACCGTACGGCTCGTCGGCGTTGTGCTGTCACGATGGTCGCCAACTCCAGCCCGCGCTATGACCTGCACCTGATGAACGCCATCGGCGCCTCGGTTACCTGCAGTAATGGCTTTGTGTATGCTTTTAATATCCTCGTTCAGATGGGTGTCCTGCCGCAGGTTACGTACTTTGAATCGCCCCGTCGCGATACCTTCGACAGCCTTGAAGCGGGTGTGGCGGACTTTTCTCGTATGCTCGAGCATGGCAACGAGGACAAGATCGACTGCCTGCGTGACTACATCGCTCAACACATGATTGAGAACCCCCATGCCGGCGAGCCGGGGTCCAAGGGCGTGCCGCAGGGGCGCTATATGCTCGATCATGTCCGCAAGGTTCGTTGGGCGTTTATTGCATGGGAGCCGGTCTCTGCGCCCAGCTCATAGCCTGTTCACAGCCCGCACCGCCCACTCACTCGGCATCCGCATTCTTTTTGAACTGGGAAAACGCGCTCCACACCGCGCCGTTCCTGCGCTATCGTGGGACAGCTCACGTAGATTAAGGCCCCGTCGCGGGGCGCCCCATACATAGAAAGCGAGAACCCATGGCACTGACAGGAGCACAGGTCAAGCAGCTTCGCAGCATGGCCCATCACCTCAACCCCGCCATCATCATCGGCAAGTCCGACGTCAACGAGGGCACCGTCGAGCAGACGGTCGCCTACCTGGAGAAGCACGAGCTCGTTAAGTGCTCCGTGCTCGATGGCTCCAGCCTTTCCGCCCGCGAAGCCGCCGAGGAGCTCGCCGAGCGTTGCCACGCCGAGGTCGTCCAGGTCATCGGCCGCAAGTTCTCGCTGTATCGCGAGTCCTCGCGCAAGGACATCGAGAAGATCAAACTCGTCTAGGAGCCAATGATCCGGCGAGCCAACACATAGCAAGCTTACGGGTGCCCAAGTACTTCGGGCGCCCGTTTTTTATCGTTCGACCAGCACGCGATTGAGCCGCCCCTCCACCAAGCGCTCGTATAGGCGCCGCGTCTCGGGCTCGGGCACGCCATTGACCTGCTCCCTCAGGTGGTGCATATGCCCGCTGTACAGCTCGACGATATCGCGCCGTCGCCCCGCCGCACTGTAGACGCGCATGGCGCAGCGCACCATATCCTCACGCGCCGTTTCCTGTCGAAGCCCCGACTCCGCCAGCCAAATCGCCGACTGCAGATCGTTTTCTTCTAGAGCGGCATTTGCTCCCTTAATCATGCAATCGATGTACTTTGACTGCATAATGCGCCGCATGCGCAAAAAGTAGGTGGATTACAGCCATTGGAACATACAACGGTCCGGCATAAAGCTGTTCAATCTTAAGGCACAACTCGACCAGATGGGGCCCGCGCGCACCCGTGCGATTTCCCAAAACCTCGCGGCTTATCTGGTCAAACAGCCGTACATCGGTCTTGACGTAGTCGCCGTTGAGCCCAATGCATTCATTTTGGATGAGCACGCATGACTTGCCATCCGGCGTCGGCCCCAAAGCCGACCGCAAGCGCGATATCGTCGAGTACAGGTTGTTGCGGGCGCTATTGAACTCGGCATGGGGCCACAGCTCCATGGCCAGCGTCTCACGATCGACGAGCGCATCCATGCCCAGCGCAGCCGCTCGGCAAGTGTCGCCGCCTTCTTGCGGCGCCACATTTTGTCCGTGATGGGAAACCCGTCGCGCTCGGCGCGAAACGCCCCAAACATACGAATCTCGATATGGTCGATGGTATCAACGGCTTCAACCTCGCCAGCCTGGAACAGGCGCTCGCCCTCCCCTTCTAAATCGTCGCGCAGCGAATACCGCGACAGCTCGCGCACGGGAAGCTTCTTGCGTATCCTGGCCGCCGGCTCGCCCAGACAATGCATGGCAAGGCGCGCAAAGAGCCGATACGATGGCTCTAGAATTCCCGCACGATTCATGGACATCCAGGCCGCAAGATCGCTGTCTCGGCCCGCACAGGCCAAATGCAGCGCCACCATCCAGGCTTCTGCGCCACCAACCTGCGTCTGGCTTATATCGAGTAGCTCCGCTTCCTCGCGTACCGAAACCATCGACGTGTTACGCAGATACGCTGCGCGCTCCAGCAGCAATGCGTTATCGCGCATGTACGCAATCGACTCCTCGGCAAGTTTAAGCACTTGGACCGCACGGAACTTTGCATTAACCGGCCGTCCCTCTGCCAGCGACTGCCAACCTTCTAGCAACAGGCCAAACAGCTGAATCTGGTTGTCGCGCATGCGCACGGCAAAACGATCGAGCTCGTTGAACGCCGCATCGTCGGTTACCGGCAAGCCGGAAAGGAGCCGCCGTGCCGCCAACACCATGCGCACCCAGATAGCCATCGCCTTAAGCCCACGTACGTCGAGCGCCTCCCGCACCACCGTCATCTCGTCGTCGCGCTCGTCGGTTCCCGCAAACGACCCATCAAAGAGCTCCACCAGCATGCTATCGGCCCGTATAACAATCCCCGCGATGTCGAGCTCGCAGTCGTAGGCCCTGCTCGTTTTGAGCTGCTGTAGAACGCCGCCGTCATTTCCCCGCTCGGTCAGACAGCGCTTGACCTCGATATGCGCAGACAACATATCGAGTGCGGTATGGGATGTCTCGATTTCTGGCACGGCCAGATTCGTAGGAAGCCCAAGCCCGTTGTCCCCATAGCAAACAGCCGTCAGTGTCTGGGCCACCCTCCATGAAACAGGGTCTATTTCGCAGGCCGCCCGTTCGCCCCCGCGCTCGATGACCGATGCCATATAGCGGGCGAGCTTTGTGTTGGACACGCTGACCGCTGCCAGATATACGCCAAGCGCCTCGGCAGGCGTTGGCTCTGGAGCCGGATCGTCAGCGTCGATCGTGCCCAGCGCTGCTCGGCAGATATCGGCCCCGTGCCCCGTCAGAGCAAAATCGACCCCATACTGCCCAGCAAGTTCAAGAACCGCCTCACGGTCCAAAAAGGCGTCCGCCAGGCCCATCGCCGCATCGCATCGGCCCGCCTTAAGCAAAATCCGGGCCGCCCTCGGAACAAGTTCGGGGCGAACCTCGGCCACCAACTTACGCAAGCGCAAGCGTCCGTTATCCTCCGTGCCCAGACACGTAAAACTCCGCTCGGCGGGATCCAAGCCAAAGATCGGGTAGTCGCGTACAAAGTAGGACTGGTCGACCATCGACAGCCTCACCCCGCAAGCCTCGAGTTCTGCGATATTGCCCTCGCCCATCAAAACCATGAGACATGCCACGCAAAACAGCGCATTATTGTCGAGCGAAGCCAGATCGGCAAGTGCCGCGCCATATACGTTGACAATCTCGTTTTCGAGCAGACCGGCTACGTCGCCTTGGCCATACAGACCCGTCTGCAATGCCGAAACGAGCTCGGGCACGCCCTGCGTGAGCTGATAAAAGTCGAGCGATGTGCTGATCGAAAACGCCGATGCCCACGCCGAATACTCATAGGCATGCACCTTGAGCATCTGCGCATTGATCTTAACCGAATCGCCCAGCCCATGAATCAGCTGACGATTTGAAGGACGGCAGGAGATAAAGACCCCTATCCCCATAGCGCGCAGGCCGCGAATCCTGTCGATGAGGTCTTCGGTATCGTGCTGATCGAGGTTTGGCACATTATCAATCGCGATAAGGGAGTGCGGTTTGTCTTTGAGTTCTTCGGTAACCACCTCGAGCTGCATAAACACCTCGCGCCCAGTGGCGCGATCGGCCTCGATAATCCGCACGGGGCCTCGCGTCGGGTCGCATTTAACCTCATGGGTGTACTGCAGCAGCACCGAGGTCTTCCCAAACCCGTCGGGCGCATAAAGCACCACGATGCCGGCCTTTCGGCCCTTGGCGATAAGCTCATTCATCAAGCGTTCGCGTCGCACCATATAGCCTCCGCCCAGCGGCATCAGCTCGAGGTCGTCTATACCGCTCAAATCATTTACCATGCCCGCTCCTCAACTCGACCGTATGGACACTGTAGCCGCAAGACCATACAAGCCGCGCTATGAATAGAGCGACCTTGTGTTTTAGGTTGTCTTTTGGTACGCAAGCGGCAAGTTTTTGTACAGCGAGGGCCGATTGTTATTAATCCCCCGACTAATCGGTCTTTAAGCAGGTAAATGAGCTTGTCAGCTTGTCCCATCTAAGCGGCAGTGTAACGCAGATGAACAAGGTTCAGCCATGTCATTCAACTCGCCTAGCACCCGCTACCGTCTACGACCTTCTAGTGGCATTTTTGCATAGAATCTGGTATGGAATGAATCAAGCTGTTGGGCATCCGGCATTCGTCAAGCTTGCGGCAAGATTTTGGTCAAGTGGGCGAAAAGGGATAGCAAAAAGGCCCCCGCAAAGCGGAGGCCTTAGGCAAGGCTATGTCGAGCTGCAGGATTCGCGCTACTCGCAGAGCGAAAGGGCGGCCTCGTCGGCAACGACAACGCAGTTGGTGTGCAGCTGCAGGATCGAAGCCGGGCACTCGGGCGTAACCGGACCATAGCACATGTCATGCACGGCCTGAGCCTTGGCCTCGCCGTTGGCGACGACCAGGATCATGCGGGCATACATGATGGTCTGGGTACCCATGGTGTAGGCCTGACGGGGAACATCGTCGATGCTGTCGAACAGGCGGCTGTTGGCCTGAATGGTGCTCTCGGTGAGGTCGACGCAGTGCGTGCCCTTGGAGAAGTGGTCATCGGGCTCGTTGAAGCCAATGTGGCCGTTGTTGCCAATGCCGAGCAGCTGCAGATCCGGATAACCGGCGTCGGCGACGATCTTGTCGTACTCAGAGCAGGCAGCGGCGGCGTCGGGGTTGGAACCGTCGGGCACATGCGTGTTGTTAAGGTCGATGTTGATGTGATCGAAGAAGTTCTCACGCATGAAGTAGTGATAGCTCTGGGGATCGTCGTGCGAAAGGCCGCGATACTCGTCCAGGTTGTAGGTGCTGACCTCGGCAAAGTCGACGTCGCCCTTCTTGTACCAAGCAGCGAGCTGCTTGTAGGCACCGATCGGGGTGGAGCCGGTGGCAAGGCCCAGCACACAGTCGGGCTTGAGGATAACCTGGGCCGAGATAATATTGGCGGCCTTGCGGCTCATATCCTCGTAGTCTTTAGCTTTAATGATCTTCATTACGCGTCCTTTCTCGTACAAGAGAGGCAAGGCTCCCTTACAAGCACTTGCCCGCGGCCCGCGTCGGCCGCAACCAACGTGTGCGGCCACCAGGGCGAGGTCGCGTAATGTATGTGTCTCGTGTCTAACCGCGTCGAGGCCCCTGCCCGTCCACGGTGACCCAAAGCCTTTTAGCTTCGGACAAATCCCATCTTGCCACGGAGGGCGTCCTCTTTCAAGAGCGCCCTCCGTAAACGTGTTTGAATTGTAGGCTAATGGCCACGTGCACTTGCTAGCGCTCGCGAGCAACGATGAGCTGGTCCATCTCTTCGACATGCACGCCAACGGAACCCTTGATGCTCGAGAACTCAACGGAGTTGCACACCAAGATGGGAACCGTCACATCGTAGCCCTCGGCAGCAATTGCCTCGCGATCGAACTCAATGAGTACATCGCCCTTATGGACGATGTCACCCACTTGCGCATGTACGGTAAAGTGCTTGCCCTCGAGCTGAACAGTGTCCAAACCAACGTGGATGAGCACGTCCAAGCCATCGACCGTGTTAAGCGCAACGGCGTGTCCCGTGGGAAAAATGGCCTCGACCTTGGCATCAGCCGGTGCAATCACACGCGTTCCGGTGGGCTGAATCGCCACGCCCTGGCCCAAAAGGCCGGTGGCAAACGTCTGATCGTTTACCTCGGAGAGCGGAATGACGTCGCCCGAGATGGGAGCATCCAGCGTAAGGACTCGACCACGCATACCAAAAGACCTTAGGACTTTAGTGAACATGCTCCCCCTCGGACATACCGATTAACCAAAATAACCTTAACAGTTTACCACTTGGCACCCGTTTTTGACCATTAGGGAAGTTCGCGCTTGACAACCTCGACGATGTCGTCGACAACGCGCTGGGTCAGCTCGTGCGTCTCGGCCTCGGCCATCACGCGGACCAGCGGCTCGGTACCGCTCGGGCGCACCAGAATGCGGCCGCGGCCGTCAAGCTCCTTCTCGGCGGCAGCGACGGCATCCCAGATGGGCTGGCAATCGTCCAGACCAGCCTTGTTGTCGGAATGCACGTTGACGAGTACCTGCGGGTACTTCTTCATGATACCGGCAAGATCGGTGAGGGTGCGACCGGTGCGCTTGAGCACGGCCAGCAGCTGCAGAGCCGTCACCAGGCCGTCACCGGTGGTGTTGTGCTCCAGGAAGATGATGTGGCCGGACTGTTCGCCGCCGATGACGGCGCCGTCCGCGAGCATGCGCTCCAGAACGTAGCGGTCGCCCACGGCGGTCTGGACCATCTCGAAGCCCTGCTCCTTCATAGCGATGGAGAAGCCCAGGTTGCACATGACGGTCGAGACGATCTCGGAGTTGGCGAGCTTGCCGCGAGCGGCGAGGTCGGAACCGCAGATAGCCAGGATGTAGTCACCGTCGATCTCATTGCCCTCGCTGTCCACGAACAGTACGCGGTCGGCGTCGCCGTCGTGGGCCAGGCCGATATCAGCATGGGTGCGCAGCACGAGCTCGCGAAGGGGCTCGAGGTGCGTAGAGCCGCACTCAACATTAATGTCGGTGCCGCAATAATCGGTGTTGATGGCATGGACCGTGGCACCCAGGCGCTGCAGCGCGGCGGGCGTGGTCTGGCAAGAAGCACCGTGGCCGCAGTCGACGGCAACGACCAGGCCGTCGAGCCTCAGGCCATCAAGCGTATCGATGGCGTGGTCGACGTATGCCTTGCGAGCGTCCTTCATCTTGATGATGTGGCCCACGCCGGCACCGGTCGGCAGCGTGTCGGCAGCCATGGCTTCCTCGGACATGACCCAGGCGCTGATCTCTTCCTCGACAGCATCGGGAAGCTTCATGCCCTTGCGGCTAAAGAACTTGATGCCATTAAACTCCGGCGGATTATGCGAAGCAGAGATGACGATGCCGCCATCGAGCTCGTTTTGAACGGTGAGCAGCGCCACGGCAGGCGTGGGGATGACGCCGCAGCAGTGCGGACGGCCGCCCTCGGCCATAATGCCGGCGGTCAGAGCACTCTCGAGCATGGTGCCCGAAAGACGCGTATCGCGGCCGATGCAGATATCCGGACCAAGAAACTTGGTCGCCGCGCGGCCCAGACGAAACGCGAGGTCGCACGAAAGATCGGCGTTGGCGACGCCACGGACGCCGTCGGTACCGAAGATGTTCTGGGGCATAGGATTGCTCCTTCCCTAGCAGGCGATATGCAACCGCCCACCCTAGTCGAAAAAGAAAAGCGGGACCCGCCGAGGAATCGGCAGGCCCCGCTTGTACATTGTATCTCGAAAGGAGATAAAACCTTAGCGCTTGGAGAACTGGGGAGCGCGGCGGGCCTTCTTGAGGCCGTACTTCTTGCGCTCGACCACGCGAGCATCGCGCGTAAGGAAACCGGCCTTCTTGAGGTCAGCACGGTAGTCGCCAGCGTTCAGAAGAGCGCGAGCGATGCCCAGGCGCAGAGCGCCGGACTGACCGGAGATGCCGCCGCCATCGCACAGAGCGATAACGTCGAACTGACCGGCGGTGTCGGTCACCTTGAAGGGAGCAAGGGCGTTCTCAACGAGCTGATGACGGCCGAAATACTGCTCGGCGTCACGCTTGTTGATGGTCACCTTGCCGGTGCCGGGGACGAGACGGACGCGGGCGACGGCGTTCTTACGACGGCCGGTACCCTGGTAGACAACGGTGTTCTCAGCCATCTTTAAGCCTCCAGCTCAATCTTCGTGGGGTTCTGGGCAGCATGCGGATGCTCGGCACCAGCGTAGACCTTAAGCTTGGTCATCTGGGCACGACCGAGGGTGGTCTTGGGCAGCATACCGCGAACGGCGCGCTCGATGACCTTCTCCGGGTGCTTCTCCATAGCCTGGCGGAAGCTCTCAGCCTTGAGGCCGCCGTTGTAGCCGCTGTGGCGATAATAGGTCTTCGTGTCGGCCTTGTTACCGGTAAGCTGGACCTTATCGGCGTTGATGACGACAACGAAGTCGCCGCAGTCGCTGTTGGGCGTGAACTGGGGCTTGTTCTTACCGCGCAGGATCATTGCGATCTGGGTGGCAAGACGGCCCAGGACAGCACCATCGGCGTCGACGAGAACCCAGTTGCGCTGGACCTCGCCCTGCTTGGCGTAGTGAGTCGATTTCGAAATCACTTAGACTCCTCCATGTACAGTACGTGTTGTTACAGAGATTCACGGGGCTCTGCAAGTAACCCGTCCATATTACCCCGCTCGCCGTACGAGTCAACAGGTATTTTGGCTCCGACCAGAGTTTCTGCACATGTCATCCATGGGTCATGATGTCGCGACACTAGCGCTCGACAAATGCCTCGATATCTCCCAGCAAGCGCTTTGCCTCCTGGCGGCCCTGAATATACAGGTCGAGGAGCTTTGCCGGATCGTGCTCGACATGACCGACCTCGACCGGCTTTTGCGGAGCAACGACCAACGCACGGCCCTCGCGCTCATACTTCCACAGGTGCATGCGCTGGATGTTGTAACGGTCGTGACGCGTCTCGATTCCCTCGAGCAGATAGGGGTAGTCGGCATAGCGGGCGCGCGCGGCAGGCATAAACTCGTAGGGCTTTTTCTCGTACGAGCGGTCCTGCGTGACGATGACGACCGCACGGTCGAAGCCCGCCTCCTCCAGCACGTGCTCGATGGGGATCGAATCGGCTACGCCGCCGTCGACGTATTTGTGCCCGTCAATCTCGACTGGCGGCGTCACCAGCGGCAGCGAGGTCGAGGCACGCACGGCGTCGAGGTCGAGCACGGCGCTTTTAACCGGGAGGTACGTGGCGGTTCCAAAGAGCATGTCCGTCGCGACGGCGTACATCTCGATGGGACTGGCGTCGAACGTCTCGTTGTCAAAGGGATCCAGGCGGTCCTGAACATCGTTGAAGATAAAGTCGTAGCCGACGATGGAGCCCGTGGACGCAAACGATGCGGCGCCCATAAAGCGGTTGTCGTTGCAGAAAGCCAGGTTGATGCGGTTGGCACGGCCGATCTGGTGCGACTTGTAGTTCACGCCGTTGAGGGCGCCGGCCGATACGCCATATACCGCCGGAATCTCGACGCCGGCCTCCATGAGAACGTCGAGCACGCCTGCGGTAAATTGCCCGCGGAAGCTGCCGCCCTCCAAAACGAGCGCGACCTTGCCGGCGTTCTTTGCCTTATCTTCTGCAGTCATATTGACCTCCTGCGATTGCGTTTTGGCCTTCTTCTACCCAGTTTTGGGATGGCGAGAGCGCAGGTTTTGGAGTTGAGGAGGGCGGAGCGGTCGGCGGGAAAGCGTGTCCCGTTCTCAGAGCAAATTCCGGGTCGTATTTTCCGCTGAGCCCGCCATCTGGAAAATGAATCCCATTCCGAGCTTAGATTCCGGGATGCGCTTTCCGCTTGAGCTGCCATTGGGAAAGCATGTCCCACTCTACGGCGGGATTCCGGGTCGCAGTTTCCGCTTGAGGCGCCATCCGGAAACTACGTCCCAGTCTGAGCGCGGATTCCGGGATGGACTTTCCGCCTGGGCCGCCATTGGGAAAGCGTGTCCCGGCCTGCGTTGACGCGGCATTTTCTTTACGCCCGCGCCCTGCACAGAGTTCGATTCTCCGCGGTTTGGGGGATCCGTTGATGGGTTGAGGCCAGGGCAAGACGCCCGATCGGCATCGCATCTATATCTGGCTGAAGCATTGCGCGGAGAATCCGCGTATTTGCTTCGCAAATACGCACCGGCTTCGGCCGCCTACCGGCGTCCTCGCCCGCTCGCTACAAACGCTTCGCGTTTGCTTAACGCTCGCGCCCTGCACAGAGTTCGATTCTCCGCGGTACGGACTGGAAATAAAAAGGCAGGTAGATACGAATATCTACCTGCCTGTTGCTTATGGTGGAGCCTCAGAAAATCTTTGCGAACCCTACGATAGCCGCGAACGGACGCGAAATCAAAGTCTCCACTAACTGGTTTTGCATAATAACACTGTTTAGCTCGAAAAAAAGTTAGCAAAATTCAATATGAGCTTGCTTTACTATGGGGTATACCTTATAATAATAGACGTAAGAAGGAAAGGAGGTGGTTCAAATGGATGACAAAATATGGGACTTAACGATTGTTGTCATCAGCGTGCTACTAGCAAAGGCGCTGGATGAAGGAATCGAAGCCCTAAAGAAAAAGACCTCTCGCAAGCCCGGAAAGCACACAAAGAGGTCTAGGTAGGGCAAGGGGCGCCGCTTCCGCGGTGCCCCGCTAGCCAAATTCATCTTACATCAGGAGTGCAGCGATGAAAACAGGCATTGTAGTTTTTGTCATCTCGTTTATCTCGTTTCGCATCTGGCGCAAGGCCAGAGAAAAGCGCGGTGAATGAAGTGGCAACCGAAGCGCAAAGACGCGCAACATCCTCTTACCGCAAAAGGTCGGTGAAACAGCTAGTCATACGCTTTTACCCTAACGAGGATGACGAGAGTATATATAAATGGCTCAAGGAGCAGGACAATACAACCGAGTACATCAAGAGCTTGATTCGAGAGGACATGAACCGTTAGAGACTTGTTGCAATGTCCCCTAAACGCAAAATGCCCGCGCCCCATTACAGGGCGCGGGCATTTTAGTTAAAGAAGCTCGTTTACTCGTTTTTGGACAGCATTAAAGTTAGCGCCAAGTCTGGCCTTGCGCTCGTCACCGTTACCGTACTCGCCACGAATGACGGCGCGTGCAAGAGCGTCGATGTCTACGGCGTTGACGCGGGAATTGACCACGGCTTGCACCTCGTCATAGCGGATGCCAAGAATTACCTTGCGCGTCTCACCGTTGCCAAGCTTGCCGTTGAGCACATCCGTTGCAAGATCGTCGGCGCTTGCGGTGGCCGTGCGATTGATGAGGTCTTGCACCTCGTTGAATCGAGCGCCCAGCTTGGCCTTGCGCTCGTCACCGTTGCCGTACTCCCCTCGCATTACACCTGCTGCAAGGTCGACTGTTCTACCACAATTCTCATTGTTAGTCGCAGCCGGCGCATTGTAGGTACTGGGCTTCGCATAACGCGACCAGGCGGCAGCGTCCATGAAAGCAATGTCAAGATCGATGTTGCCGTTGTACCCAGATAGCCTACCGTGCGAAGAATACAGGTGCATCACGCAGGTATTCCAAGCACCAAAGCCGCCATCCGGAAGCCATGGCGAATCCTGGTATCCAGTCTGATTCTCGTTGGCATACTGGGCAACCCAGAGGGCGTGGTTAGGTGCAATCCTAGACCAATCTTCCTCTTTGGTGAGATTGCGGTAGGTATACAAGAGACATCTCACGCCAGTAAGCGCATAGATGCGATCAAGGAATTTCTTGGCACCGTCCGTGCCAATCCTGCCGCCGTCCTCATAATCGAGCACGGGAATACCCTTGCCGAAATAGTTTTTACAGTTCTGATAGAAGTGATCCGCCTGTTTGACAGGATCATCCATATTCATGAAATGGTAGAAGCCCCAGAGCTTACCCGCCTTGATAGCCTTTTGCACAAACGCGTCGCAAAACGTATTGACGTAATTGGTGCCCTGGGTTCCTTTGATGATGACAAAATCGTATTCGATTGAATCGAGATTAAGGTTTTTTTGCCAGTCTGCAATATCGATGCCCTTCATGGTCATCTGCATCACCTCTTAATTGCATTGAATTGCGTGAAAGTAACGGCGTTAAGCTCGTCGGATGTCCATGCATGGATTGAATTGGTGCCGTCATCAGGGTCGCGGAGCGCATAGGTACCGTCGGTGTTCTCGCGCCAAATCATCACGACGTGCGAGCTGTAAGAGCGATCGCCAATGGTTCCGGTAACGCCTGCGAAGACGATCCAGCCGTCATCGACGGCCTTGAGGGCTTCGCCCGTGCCCCAAAACGTGTCACGGGTTTTGAGATGATAGGTCTTCGCTAGATAGACGCTGAACTTGGCCATATCGTTAACCCGGTCGGTCAGGCAGCTTTCGCCGACGAAAGCCGCCAGCAGGTCGGGTGTGACCTCGCGACCGTTGAGGTAGCTCAACGCCATTGCCGCCGCCGTCAGGCCGCAGCCGTATGTACCTATAGTTTCGTCCGAGTAAGCGGCATCAGCCCATTGAGGGTCTTTTTGCAAGAAGAGCGGCATATAGCCGCTCTTCGCACTCGTCTTATTTTCATAAACAGGCAAAGCCGCTGTATAACCATCGCTATAGCCTTGGTTATATGCTTTTCCAAATGCTGCCGTATCTCTGTCAATGTGGTCGATAGTCAAAACGAACCATAAGCCCATGCCTACCGCGAAGCCCAGCAGCAGTGCGACGGCAATCCGCATCCTAGCCGCGCTTCGCGACTTCATCAGCAATCGCCTTCGTAATATCATCGGTGTCAACGTTGGCGTGCTCGAAAATCTTCATGATGGGCGTATCGGCAAGCTCTGGATATGCCTGCTTGATGTTTTCGAGGATAGAAGCGAACTCCATGCCGATGATGGCGATGCAAACGACATAGACGGTAATACCACCGAAATTCAGTCCAACGATATGCGAGCTTAGAATCTCGATACATATAACCAGCATGATGATAAGGGAAAGCGTTGCCTTATGACACAAGCCGCGGCGCATCGTCGAAGACTTAAAACTACGGTTGTAAATTGCCTGGGCGATGCCTGTAACCATGTCGATAAGCATCATCAGGAATGCGCCGCCGATTGCCCAGATCTGCTGCTCCGTGAACGTGTAGATAGCTCCCATTATTTCTCCTTCGCATTGTTATCGATCATCTTCTGCACGGCGGCACGCCAAAGCTTGGGTACGCTCTCGACAGTGCGCCTGTCATCCATGACGGCTTCGTAGTAGATCTTCGCCATCGCTACTCACCCCCAACGATGTCGCCGATTTCAAGAAGCGCTGCGTTGGTATCCACAAGAGATGCCTTGATCGCCTCCAACCGCTTGATGGCGTCGTCGATTCGCGCCGAATCGGGCATTCCGTCTGCTGCATGGACGCTCCAAAGCTCGTCGAAGCTTTCACGCACGCTCTCGACGGTCGGAAAGCCGCAATCGACGAAATACACCTCGTCATACCTGTATACAGTTTCCATGGCCGTGTCGGTATCGTTCAAACCGACCTTGCGTGTAGAAGTCTCGATGTCCTTACGCAGCCAGACGTTCTGGCCGATAACCTCGACTGGTTCCGGCGCTTCGCCAGTGCGCTCGGCTTTCACAATCATGTTTTCTCCTAACTCGCGGCTCTTGCCGCGTTGAACACTCTTTGACGTACAACCAATTGCTCTTCCATCTCCGCCGTCTTCATCCACCCAAAGTACGAGCACACGCGGCGGGCAAGTCTTGGCGTTCTTCGTTTGTCAAATCGGAAAAACGCGCGGCGGAGACGTTTCCAAAGCCGCTTCCGCAAATCGACGTGCTTTGCCCAAATTCGATAACCCGCGAAATCGATCGGCTCAACGCCGTTATGCATGATCTTCCAAGGCTTAAGTTCAAGACCGAAGCCTGCGAGAACGCGAGCGATGAGCATGACCGCTCTTTTCAGCGCCTTTTTAGAGTTGCCAAGCAAATAGCCGTCATCTGCGTACCAGACCTGACAACCTACTAGATTCGTGCGCTTGCCGCGCCTTACCGTCCCAACGCCTTCGATTGCGTGGTAGACGAACGATATGACGAAAGCGGCCAGCCGCAGCGAAAGGTAACTGCCGAGAATGAGCACTTCGCCCATGGTCGATAGCAGCGTATAGAGCAGATAGAGCACCTTGCGGTTTCGCACGTAACGCGCTGCAAGCTCAAAGACCATCTCTGTTCGCATGGAGCCGTAACAGTTTCGTATATCAACGTGGACGTGCAGCAGATAGCGCCGAATCGCCCGCTTAAGCTTACGCATGCCGAGGGCCGCACCCTTTCCCTTAACGCCGCCGCTGACTTGCCAGAAGCCGACTTTAGCCGACAGCAAGGGCTCGAGCGCATTGACGCACAGGTAGTTGCAAACCTGGCGTTTGACACTCTCGACGCTGATTTCGCGCAACTTGCCTGAATTCGGGTCGTGCTTTACATGCGTGCTGATCGGCTCGAATTCCAGTGTTTCATTTGATAATTCGAGCCATATAACGTCAATGAAGGACGATTCCGAGCCGTATTCCTCTTGGATTCGATGCTCGTTCTTCCTGCCGGAATCGCCCTTCTTCCATTCCTCAAGCGCTTCTGCAACCTTTCGGCGCGTGAAGACGTAGTTTTTGCAATAGGTTTTCAAATCCAAAGCTCTTTCTGTCTGTCATACGAGTTTTCACCAGACGGCTACTAGCCCGCGAGCCTTGCGGACAAATTTCGCTCAGTTGAGCCAGGCTAGCCCGGTCGCGCCAGAAAGCGACGCGCCGGGTAGGCACGGTGCGAGAACTTTTGGTTCTTGTTTATAGACAGATTGCCGGGAAGCGATGTTCCAGTTCGCCCTGCCAGACCTCGTGTTCGCGTTCGCGTAGCGAAGACCAGCCTTCGTGCCGTTCCTCAGGTTGCCGAGGAACTGAACCAGACACCAGCGCCGCCCTCACCGTGTATCCCTGTTTGTTGTTAGAAAGAAGGGGGTCAACCCCCTCTCATGGCTACGCCATGATTCACCCCCGGCTGCGGCTGGTGGCAGAAAGCCGGGAAGCGATGTACCAGCTCGCCCCGCCAGACCACGTGCTCGCCGTCGCGTAGCGAAGACCAGCCCTCGTGCCGTCCCCCAGGCTGCCGAGGAACAGAACCTCGCGAATAGTTCCCTTCACGGTTTGGTCGTTAACGTTGACGTAGAAGTAATCTCCCGTGCCGGTCGTGGAGGAGCCGCCAACATCCTTTTCGAGGATTAGGCCGCACACCATCTGCAAGTTGAGCGTGTAGCCCTCTTTGAGCGGCATGCACGCCGCAGTTGCAACCACGCCGTCGGCAACAGCTCCCTTCTTCTCGTTGCGGCTGTCGGGGTTCACGGCGATTCCGAAGCCCGTTCCATCGCTCACTAATAGAGCGCAGCCCATGACTTCCCAAGCACCTGTTGCTGTCTCAACGCCACCGATCTTGAACGGATGTTTGCCATCATTGGCAACCTGTCCATCTCCCACGAGCTCGTCTGTCGAGCCGGTGTTCCATGGTGAAGTTTGAACCCACGTATCAGTGGTAGTAGTGAACGCTTTTGCAACACGCATCAGCAGGGCAACGTTGCCGTCCGCAAGCGTCTCTTTGCTCTCAACTACCGCAGCATCGAACACGTCATAGGCGTTCGATGCGCCACGGTCGGGACAAGAAGCCGCGTTGCTGGTTCCGTACATGAGGGCGCATCCAACCGGCAGCGAAGCGGCGATTGAAGCGGCAACGACGATACGCGTCGTATTGCTCTCGGCAATCACAGGATGGAACTGCACGTTGAAGTTTGAGCAGCCTTGAAAATCCACCTGCGAGGACTTGTTAAGCGTCTTGGTGAGCTGGTGAAAGTTGATATACCACTGGTCGTAGGCGCTCATGCCGCCATAGCCCGTCGTGGCGCACTTTGTAATGTCTATAAGCGAATCGTGACTGATCGTGCGCGTCTTTACCGGCATACCCGAGATGGAGCGCGGGTTGTTATTCGAATCCATAGATAGAGGGTATGACGGCGTAAGCATATACGGTCGCAGACTTCCATCAGGCAAGTATGCATCCGGGCACGCGACGGCACCGGTGAACTTCGTGTCGGAGACAGACCATAGGGCATCGCCGTTTTCAAGCGGCTCCCAAAGCTGCCACACCACAGGCGCAATCTCGTAGACGTTGTTCCCCTTACTGTTGTCGATGCGCGAGAAACCGTAATCCACCGAATCGATAGCGACAACCCACGGAGCGCCGTCGGGATCGGCACCCGCGTTCGCGGAGACGTGGAACCACGGCCCGCCCTCTGCATTACACGGATCTACGGCTGGAGTGGCTGCGGTGGCGGCAACGAACTTTGTCGCAGCAAGACGCTTTGCCGCAGCGCTCACGGGAATCAGCGCCGTAGGACTTCCGGCTGGAACACGCCACGTGTAAATAAGCCCGGTCTTATGCTTGTCCACCATTGCTTTGATTGCGCTGTTTTTGTATCGTCCGGTCGCTTCATCACGCTCAAGAGCTTTCACGTCGGCAATCTTGCCGATGGCTGTTGCGATGGAAGCAAGGCCGTCTTTCAGCGCTTCATCTGTCGGAAAGTTATAGTCCATGCCAACTCCTAACTAACTGTCATATCGACGAGAACAGGGCGCGTGTCCCCGTTCTCGTCTGTGATTCGCTTGAAATAAAACTGTCTGTCTGCGCTCACGGAGCCGCGAGCTTCCTCAGCTGCCTTACGAGCGTCAGCTGCCGCCTGATCCGCGCTGTCCTTGGATGCTTTCGCCGCGTTTGTCGCGGCATTCGCCGCACTGGTTGCGGTGTCGGCGTTCGTCTTGGCTGCATTTGCTGCAGAGGCGGCATCCGTGGCGCTCTTTGTCGCGGCGTTCGCCTTGCCCGTCGCGGTGTTGGCCGCGTCCGTGGCGCTCTTGCAGATGTTGACCGCAGCGTTGGCGTTATTCAGCGCTCTGCCCGCGTCAGTGACGGCCTGTTCGCTCTTGGCGGCGGCGTTTTCTCCACGCCTGATAAGGTCGTCAATCGCGTTGTCCCAAGACTGCGCTGGCTGCTGACCCTCTTTGGCGCTGCGCAGGATGTCCAGGGCGAATCGCTCCGTCTGTGCAAGGAAATCGTCCTTGACGATTTCGAAATAGGCTTCGTCGGTGTAGCCGGGAACGCTTGCGAGCTTGGATTCATCGCAAACGTAGGTGATCGTATTGCCGCTGACCGTGGCGCTGCCACGGTAATAGTGGATTCGGTCGGGCAATCGGGCAACCAAAAAGGCGCCGTACCCAGACAAAGACAGCTCGCCGCCGTTGTCGTAGATAAGCGCCTTGATGGTCGTTCCGCCGCCCTCGCCCTGGGCGATTCGGATGCAGTTGTTACCGCATCCGCGTTTGTCGATATCAAGCTCGATGGTCTGTGTGTTCATCGGGCATCACCGTCGACCAGCATCCACTCGCACGCCAAAATCTCGTTTCCGGTCATCTTTCCGATCGCGTCGGCATAGGCAATCTTGAACAGGTTGGGTCGATGCTTGATGTTTGCGTACATCTCGATTTCGCGGCAGAAAGCCTTGTGCTCGTCTGAGCCGATGCGCAGCTGCGTGCGACCGGTGGGAAGCCCATCATCGCCAAGTTCAGGTTCGCCGTACTGCGCGATAAGCTCATCACGGCGTTTTAGGTACTCAAGCGCCTCCGCACGCAACACCCTCGTATTACGTGCGGCGGCATAGCCTACGATGTCGCGGCGGTCAAGAAGCGGCTCGAGCGCAATAAGCATCTGCTCCATCTGGGTATTGCTATATTCATCGGGGATGATGTTCTCGATTTCGATGCTCTGCTTGCTTTCCGTAACGCTGGCACCGAGCGCGGTTGCCAGAGATTCGATTCCTTTATCCATTGACCTTCACTTCCTCCACAATCGGTGCCGAATCGTCAAGCGCGGCGATTTCCGCGGCAACGTCTGTGACGCTTTCCTCTACAGTCTTGTATATGGCATAGCCACTCGCAGCGTAGTAATCGAGCATGTGCGGTTGGACGTAAAACGAGAGTCCATCCTTCTCAACTCTGTACGCGGTCATTCCATACCTCCTTATAGCGACGTGATCATTAGTCCATGGTCGAAAGTGATCGTCCAATTTGTCCAAGTCATAGACAGGTTTTGACAAAGGCCGGACACGTTATACGTTCCGGTCAGTTGAAGATTTGTCCACGAGCTTTTCAGGTTCCCGACGAGCGTGACGCTGCCGCTCATGCCGGTCTTACAGGAGACGTACTCGCCACGGTCTTTGTATTCGCCGACGCCGATCCAGTCATCGGTGAGAAGGCAAATGCACCCTTTGCCAGCGAGACGCGCGCCATACACCTTGGACTTGGTGTTGTAGTTGTTGAATCCGACGTAGCCCGTAATGTCCTCAGCTGTGCCGCCGTATAGGTATCCGTTGGCCATTGCTGTGTAGCAGGTGCCGCTGCCGACGCTGAAACCGTCTGTACCTATGTAGAGACCAGAGGTGTTCGAATCGAGCGTAAGCTTATATCTATACAATTTGTTGTTATCGATTGATAGCCCGCCGATGACACCATAGGTTGTCTGGAAATAGCCGCTCGTCAGATTCCAGTAGTTCTTCCCCTGACCGTCGCCGATTGTTCCGCTCTTGAGGTATGTCGCATTGACGTACAGCTCGCCGCTGGACATGTAAATGCCTTTGTTTGCTCCGTTGTTGGTAAGCCGATTGAAGATCTCTTGCTGTTTGAGGCTCTCGTCGAGCTTTTCGACAAGTTTCTCCGCATCGGTCTTAGCTACCTCTTGCGCAATCATGCTCGTAGCCTGTCGCGCTACCGCCGCATAGACTGTTACTGCGGATGAATAGTTTTCATAGGCGCTCTTATAATCCGACATGGCGGAATTCAGCGCCTCGGCTGTTGAGCAGTTTGTGACATCCGAGATGGCTGACATCAGGACATCGAACGCTCCGCCCTCGCCGAACGCTTTGTTGTACCTCGGCTCTAAGACTTGCGCCTTGAACTGAACCTGCAAATTTTTGTTTGCCGACAGCGATTTGTGTTGTGCGGATAGGTCTTCTTTATCTTTCTGCACGGTCTGGAGAATCTTATTTACGGCAGCTTTCTCCGCCTCGGTGACGATGCCGTCTTTGGCGATGTCGTAAACCGTCTTGTCGAGGCTGCTTATCGTCTCGTCAAGCTCCTTATTCCTTGTCTGGAAGTCTTCCCCAAGGGCCTCGATGTTTTTTCCGTTCTGCGTCATTCCGCTGTGCAGGTCTTCGATAACGCCATCGACAGTCCAGCCGTCATCGCCGTATTTGGCATTTGGCGAAAGCTGGAATTCGCCTGTCTCCAAGTCCCAATAGTTCGCGCCCACCTCGTCGGTGAGCAAGCCCGCGCGGATGCGGTCTGCCCTCATCGTTCCGGCGTTGATGCAATCGGCGCTCACCTGTGCGCCGGTTATAAACGTTCGCCAATTCCATTGGCCGTCGCTTGTAAGATTTGCGGCAAGGCGGATGCCCATGCCGTTGATGTTTACCGCCCACATGCCGGACGTTGCCTTGAGCGGAACGCCTGTTTCTGCATCCAGCGGCACGTTGGAGTAGATCACGCCGAGCTCGAACGTCTCGACCTTGTAGGTGCCGACGGAATTGAACGCCTTGTTGAGCGCCGCCATGAGCTGGTTGAGCCACGAGACGGACGTGCCAGCCGCCGCATCGTAGTTAGCCCGCTGATTGCTGCCGCTCTTGAGCTGCTGCGCCATTGACTGAAAGATGTCGGCCAGATCATCGGTTAAGTTGCCGAACACCACCGTGGCATCGCCTGTCACCAAGTCGCGGGTCAGCTTCGAGACGCGACCCTTGAGCCTGATTCCCGCAGCGGAGAAGCCCTTGTCGATGATCGCCACGCAATCGCCGGCAGCAACGCTTTCCCAATCTCGACCGAAAGCAAATAGGTCGATCACGCTTGCTTCATAGGAGACGGTCGGCGTTTTGGCTCGCTCAAGGTAGTCGTTCGTTTCGGCAAGGAGTTGCGCCGCGTCCTCGCATTGCTCGTTAACGTAAACGTCCACGGCTGGCGCGATGCCGCCGTTGCCGTCGGGATGTCCCCAAACCTCGGTCGCGGAGGTATCCTCGACGTAATTCTTGCCGCCGTTTATATCGCCGAAAGTCAAGCGCCGGCCATAGCCGCCTCCATCGGTCTCAACGCCCTTGCCGTAACCGTAAACGCGCGTCTTTGGATTCGCGCTACCGGTCTTGCGCTTGATGCTTATGAGGTCTTTAGTCCACGTAAAGCGCTTGGGACTTTGCTGGTTTCCGCGTTTCGCGACCACGCGCACGTATCGGTGTGTGACCTGCACGCCGTCCGTCTCGATGACGGTTTCAAGTTCGCCGCCCCATGTTTTGAGCAGGTCGCTCAAGCCCTCGCGGACTTTTAAGTGATAGAAGGTATGCGAAGCGCTGCCTGGTTGGTCGCAGTTGCCGACTTCCCAACGTGTGCCAGCGAGTATTGACGTGAGCGCCACAGCCACGCTGCCGGACGGTCGCTTGTCCTCGATATAGTCATCCCACGTCTCGTTGATGGAGTTGATGCACGTTACGCTGGTATATGGCTTGCCGCTGTCATCATGCAGCCGCTCGATTTCATCGACGATGTGTTCATGCACAACGCCTTGGCGGTCAACCCAAACAAGGTACTCCCCCTTGCCTAAATCCTCGTCGCACCTGATCTTAAGCTCGTCGGTGCCGTCCGTGGCGTCCTCATGTGTCGCTGCGGTGTAGGTGAGCCGTCCGAGGTTCGCGCCGAAACGGCTGAAACGGGTGAAGTTGACCTTCTTGGTTAAAGCCATCTTTCCTCCCATTCCAACGTCGCGGAACCGCTAGAGATTTTGATGTGTGCACGGTCTTTAACACTGAAAAAGTCGCTCATGATGTTGAGCTGAGCGACATAGCCGTTAACGGTCACGTGCTCTTTATCGAAATCCATCCGAACCACGCTCGAAGCCGTCAACGGCTGGACAACCTCGACGAACTCGGCGGTGTCGGTGTTGGTGATGCGCCAAGAGCTGCAAGCGCCGGGCTTGGCCGTCACGGTGAGCGCCGCAGGCAGCGTGCCGCCGACAGCGAACGATGCCGCGCCGCTCACGTCCATCCGGCGATGCTGGCCGTAATAGTCGGGGTCGCCGATGTGGAACGTAACGGTTGCCTGCGGGCAATCGTCGGTGATCTCGTCAAGGTCGGTTGCGCCGCTAACGATTGCCATCAAATAACGCGTAGGGTCATCGGGCAGATAAAGCGGCGCTGGCTCGTCAGACCAGAGCAGCGCCGCCAGCTCATGGCGTGCCTTTGCGACCTCGCGCCGGTGCTCGGTGCGAATCCACATGTCAATCTGCAAATCGTAACCGGCGCGACGAGCGTTCTTGAAGTATTCGCCGTGCCGTCCGGGCGCATCCTCGAAGCTCGCCGAAACGTCCGCCATGATTGGGCGGCGCACCTTACAGTAGACGAGCTTCGACAGGTCGTGCCCGTTGAAGACAATGCTGTCGCTTTGGTTTCGCTTACGCTTAAGCTCCAACGGGCACCCCCTTCTGCTTTAACCTGCTGGCAATACCAGCGCCGATCTGCTGACCGGTCGTGTACGCGTCCATGCTGTTTGCAACGGTAGCGTTGACGGTCACGTTCACCTGGGCTCCGCCACCGAAGCCGCCGCTTAGGCGGTCGAGCACGCGAGAAATACCCGCCTCGACGCTCTCTCTGACGCTTGTGCGCAGCTTTGTATCGGGCGTGACGTGCTCAAGTCCAGCTTCGCCAACGCCAATGATTGAAGGCTTGTCGAACGATGCGCCCTTTGCATACCAGTTGACGCTGATAGACGGCAGTTCCACAACGCCACCGATGTCACGCCAGCTGACGTGGAAATGCGGCAAGCTGATATGCGGCAAGCTGATGCGAATCCCGCTGAACTCCCCCTGAATCCTGCCGGGGATGCTGCTGACAAAGTTCCAGGCATCGTTGATCGGCGAAGTGATGCTGCTCTTGATGTTCGAGAAAACGCCAGTGACCTTGCTTCCAAGACCCGGGAACCCCAGCTTTTCGCCGATGGCGTTGCCAGCGTTTATCGCGTTATCCTTCGCATTGTTCATCTTCGTCTGGATGTTGCTTTGAATAGCCTGGAAAGCGATACCGGCCTGCGACTTCGCCGCGTCCCAATCACCGTTCAGGGCGGCTTTCAGGGCATTTGAAGCCGAAGAACCGACAATCTGACCGGTGTTCATGTCTGTTTGGATTGAATCCCTGATAGCGCCGAATTTTTCAGACGCGTTGGATTTCAGATTCTCCCAAGCATCGGACGCATTGGCCTTCAAGACCTCCCAAGCATCGGACGCGCCTTGCCTTATGCCTTCGAACTTTTCCGAAAGGCCGTTCTTGACCTCTTCGGCCTTTCCGGTTATCCCGTCCCAAATCCCAGACCAGAATTCCGGCACGCCTGCGAAAAAATCCTGCACGCCCTGCCATTTCTCTGAAATCCAGCCAGTGAAGTCAGACCAGAGCTGTTTACCAGTCTCGGTTTGTGTGAAGAACCACGTAAGGCCAGCGACGGCAGCGGCAACCGCAGCCACGCCAAGCAAGATTGGGTTTGCGGCGATCAATCCGGTAAACGATGTCCACCCTGTAGAGAGCTTGCCGCCAAGGGTCGATGCCAAGCCGCCCGCTTTCTCGGCGATGCCGCCGAAGCCTGTTGCAGCCGTGCTTATAGCGCCGCCGCCCTCGCCGAACTTGCCTGCGAGGGAAGCGAAGCCGCCGGCAACGTCCTTGAACGTTTGGCCGATCTCGATGCCCTTTTGGAGCGTTTTGCCGATGCCCGTTGTGAGCCCGCCGAACGCGACCGTCCCCAAAACGACGTTTGTTGCCATGTCCTGCTGCTCTGGCGTTAGGGACTTGTACCAGTCGCTAACGCCCTCGAGCGCCGGCGTTACCTTCTCAAGCAGGGTCGTTCCAAGCTCGAGCGCCTTTTCCTTGAAGGGCATGGCCGCTTCGCCGGCTTCGGTCATCTTCTGGTTTAGCTCGGCCTGCGCCTCACGCGTGTCGAGCATCGTCTTATTAGTCTCTTGATACGTCTCGCCGATGTTGCCGTAAAGGCCATCGAGTGTCTGCGTGATAAGCGAGGAGCGTTCTTGTTCGTCACCGCAGGCGGCAAGCGCCGCATTGAACGCGTCCTCTTTGGTAGCACCCTGAGCGATCTGGTCGTTGAAAGCCTGCTGTGCCGCATGGTTGCCGGAGAGTGCTGCGCTCCACTGCTCATTGCTTGCCGTTGCCCAGTTGAGGGCATCGGCAAGACCGCCGGTGACGGTGCCGGTGTGCGCCGTCTCCTGCGATGCTTCCACGAGGTTTTCGAGCGGCAATGCATCGCCGAACTTGGAGAACGAGCCTGCGGCGATGTTGCTCCACTTGTCCAGTTCCTGCTGGTTAGTGGTCAAGCGTGACAGGTTCTGTGCGGCTTCGGTCGCGGTGTCCTCTTCGCCAAGTAGCTTATAAAACAGGGTATAGGAGCTTCGCGCCTGCTCGGACGTGCCGCCCGCATCCTTCCAGGCAGCGTCCAGCTGATGCGTCTGCTCGATCTGCTCTTCCTGGCTACTGGCAAGCCCGACAAGCGCGGTAGCGGTGCCGGTGACGGCACCGGTTATCGTCTTTCCGGCAGTCTCTAGACCCTTGCCGGCCTTTTCCAGCTTATCGCTGTTGTCCTGAATTGTCTGACCGAACTGGTAAAGACTGCTCTTCGATGCCTGAGCTTCGCGACTGACGCTTTTAAGATCGTCGGAATAGCTCTCAAGCTGATTTTCGCAAATGGCAATCTGAGCCTTAAGGCTCGAGTACTGCGCTTCCTCGCGCTCAGTGAGCGTCGCACCGCTTCGCTTCTTCTCGTCGAGCGTCGCAAGCGCGGCCTTGTAGGCATCGAGTTTCGCTTTCGTCTCGCCGTACGCTCGGTTCAGAAGCTTTTCCTTCTCAACGAGCAAATCCGTATTGCCGGGGTCGAATTTCAGGGCGCGATTGATGTCCTTCAACGCGCCCTGCGTATCCTTCGCCGTGCTCTGCACGCTCTTCAACGCGCCCTGCAACTCGGTCGTATCTCCGCCGAACTTGATAGTCAGACCTTTGTACGTGACAGCCACGGTTTCACCTCTTTTCAGTTGTCAATGAAAGAAATGAGCGCACAGAACAGCGCACCGAATAGGTGCGCTGACGCTTTACGCTCACATGCCAGCCCAGAAGGCCGTTTCGCCCTGCCGCGCGTGTTCGTCATCCTCGGCGTATGCCACAGCGTCGTTGACGAAGCTGTACACGTCGATAAGGTTTTGCACCTGCACATAAGACAGGTCGTGCAGGTCTTGGACGCTCAATCCCGCCTGCTGGCAAGAGTAGATGTAGAGCGCGTCGCAGCTACTCTCCAGTTCCCTCGGCAGCGGCGGCATCGGGTGCTTCGGCGGGCGCGGCTTCCACGTCCGCTTTTGCGTTCGGAAAAAAGTTGTCCTTGATGATCTGCATCACGTCAGATGCCCAACCGCCTTTGCGCTCAAGGTCGAATTCCGTCTGCGGGAAGCCGCAAACCCAATCCTCAAAGGACTTACCGAGGTCTGTTTTCTCCTTCGCAGTGGCGTTGTATGTCTTCGCGCAGGCGTAGAAAATCTCAAGCAGTGGCACGATAGGCGGAATGTTCGACGCCGCCGAGACATCGAGAACAACGGAGATGGCTTCGTTGATGTCCTTCGGACGGCGCGAGCCGTCCTTGCGCTCAACGAAGAACTCACGTGAATAGGCAATTGGAGTGAAGGCATTGCAAGCGACCGGGTACTTAACGCCGCCAACCTCGATGATTCCGCCGTCCATTACGCGCTCACACTACCAATCTTGGGCGTGACGGCAGTATCTACTTCTTCGAAGAATTTGTCGTAACCGTCAATATCGCCATATGTGTCGATGTAGCTGCCGCGCCAGCCGCTCGGCAGCTTGACGGGACGGAACGTAAGATCGTAATCAAGCTGCGTGATGTCGGGCTTGTCCTCAAGTGTCTTTGCATCGACGGATGCGGGCTTGCTCGTGCACTTGTAGATGCAACGGCGCTTTCCAACGACGTGTCCGGGCTGCTCGCACATGAATGCGAACGGCTTAGGTGTCTTGCCGGAAGTTGCCAGCAAGCGTCCTTTCTCGTCGATGTCGAAGCCGATAATGTCGGCCAGAAGAGCACGCAGCTCTGGCGTGCTCTCGATGTCGTAGAGCGACCACGTGATAGAGCCGCCGTTATCCTGGTACTTGTCCAGCCACGTCTCGTTATCGCCGTGGCTCGTCGACTGCTCAATGGACGGCTCAATCTTGATCTCGACCGTGCCTGGGATGTGGATAGGCTTCTCGTACGTAAACGTCTCCTCGTTGGTAAGACGCGCTATATGCGCGTTCTTAACGCCGAAGAACCCATTTCGCGCCATGTCGGCTCCTTTCTTTACTCGGTCACGCCAACCTCATAGGCCGTCTCGATAAGCTCGTCACCATCGAGCGACGTGACCGTTTTCACATAATTGAAATCTGCGGCATCGAGTGCCGCTTCGAATCGCTTCTCAAGCTCGTAATCGCGCTCTCGAACGTAAAGCGCCACATCGTAGGGCATCCAGCGGCACCATCCAGTGTTGTCCGCGCTCAGGGCTTCACCGTAACCTGCTTCAATGTCGATATACGGCGGCGCGAGCGACTCGTCATCGTCGCGGAAACCTCCGTTCGCCCACGGCAAGCCGAACGCATCAAGAAGCTCCGCCAGGTCTTTAAGGCTGTTCATTGCGCCCCCTTGGAGAATTCGGCGGCAACTTCCTTGTAAACGCCCTCGATGACGTGATCGCCTTCTACCCTGCCGGGATAGCTGCCGTGCTGGTTTTTGATGACGTGGCCGTTCTCGAGCAGATGCGTAAGCTGATACTGCCTGTTGTGAACAACGCAGGTGGTGCCAGTCGCTTCGCTCTTAACGTCGGCAGACCATCCCCTTGCATAGCTTCCGCCGTGGCGCTTCTTCTTCCGGCTTCGCTCTTTCAGAAGGCGAACCGCCTTGCTGCCAGCGGCCTTGACGTTGCCCTGCAAGACCTCTTCGTTGTCCTCGATAACCTCTTCGATGCTGTTGACGATAATCGATTCAAGCTGGTCAATCTTTATCCCGCTCACCGGTTGCCTACTTTCTCGACCAGCGTAAGCCGCACATTGTCGACGTTCGCCACAACCGCCGAATCGACGGCGTAGCGGATACCGCCGAACTCGCAGAGCCTTTCACCGCTGTATGCGCACGCGCGTACCGTGATGACGGCCTGCGGCTTAACTCCGGCCTGCGCGGCGGTGTAATACGCCGTCTGGCTGATGCCGTACACGTTGCACGGCACACGGCGGCACCGCTCCTTTTTGTGCGATACCCCCAGCTCGTCACGCTCGGATACCGTGGCGATCAGCGTACAGATGCCAGCCCAGCCGCTCATGCGGCATCACCGCCGTTGTACGCCGAATCACCGCTCATGCTCGTAAGCATGGTTTCGAACGCCTTCATGAAGCGCTCGGCGTCTGGGTTGTCCATGCCGAAGTTGGCCTTGACGTAAACCTTTATCGCAAGCCGAACGCGCCCGTCCGAATCGTCGTTCGCCTTGGCATCCGCTACGCCGCCCGCAACCAGCTCGGCGCGGGCGGCTTCGATTACGTCTGAAATCTCTTCGTCGTAGTCGGTTACGAAAGCCGGGATGCGAAGCGCGGCGCGGCACGCATCCAGCAGCTTGCCTTTAGCCTTTGCGGCCATGCCGCGCCACCTCCTTAAGCCTGCTTGATAGTGAGCTGTGCGAACGCTTCGGGGACAGCAAGAACACCGTCGAACAGAACATAACCGTCGAAGCAGCGCTTCTGGGTTCGCGGCTGGACGTAAGGCGTAACGTCAGGGCCATCAAACATGTTGCCCTTGAACAGGTCGGGGAAGCCGGCCTTAATCACGTTGTCGGCGATTGAATCGTCCTGCTTTACAACCTTGCCGAAGATTCGACCCTGAACCGTCGGATCATCGGTAGCCTCATTTGCAAAATAAGAACGACCGTTGGCATCCTCAAGCATGGCAATCTGGTTCCAGATGGTGTTGTTATTGGCGTAGATGATGATTCCCTTAGCCGCTGCGTTGCCGTAAGAGCGAAGCAGGCTCAGCATCTTCACGATGTCGGCCTTGGTAAGTTTCTTTACTGCCGCCGTCTGAATATTGTTAGCGGTCGCGATGCCGTAAGTCTCATCGGCGAGCTTCTCGTGGACGAATGCGTTGCACGCGACGGAGAGACGTGCAGAAACCTCGGAAATGATGTACTGCTCGAAGCCGGAAAGCGACTGCGTTGCCATCTTTCGGGACATCTCGACGGTCTTCTTAATCTCCGATCCTACGAGCGGCACGGTATCGAAGTCATTTTCCTCGATATCGGTAGGGGCTTCGCCCTCGTTGGTCTTGGCCGCATCGCCCTTCTTGATGGACTTGTGGCGCGGGAACTCGACCTGACCAGACATGTTCGTTCGGCTGATGTCACCGAAGAGAACAGCAGTATTGTCGATAAGGGAAACGATCTCGTTCTGCACGGACACGGGAACGATGGAATCAGTGTTGGCCGTGGTCATGGTGAACTCGGCTCGCTGCTCGATTGCGTGGCGCTGAGCAGCACGCTCAACATCGGTGAGCTCGGTGCCGCCGATAAGCTGGATGCCGGAACGCTCGGCAAGACCCTTAGCCCATGCACGGCGCTCAGCTTTGTCGTAATCGGTCACGTCATATGCAGTGCCGGGGATGCCAGCGACGTTGGCGGAACGCGCCAGCGGCACGGAATCCACGCGCTGTGCGCGGCCTGCGTCGATGGCGGCACGGGCGTTCGCGACGGCGGCGTTGCGAGCCTGCGCCGCCTGTGCGGTCTGGGCGGTACGCTCGTTAATCTGGTCGGTCAGATCGGCCATGCGGGCTGCATCCTCTTCCGTCGGTTCAGTACCGTCAGAATACTGGTCGACAAGCGCTTGCAGGTCGTTAAGAAGTTCCTCAAGTGTCATTGCTAGTTACCTTTCTTCGCATTGGTAATTGCCAGGCACGCTTTTGCTCGAAGCAACGCGCCCTTCCTTCGCGCAAACTCCTTACGCGACTGCTCAATCACTCCGTTGAGCAGGTTTCTTGCACTTATTTCGGTGTTCGGGTCAGCAGGAAGGCTGACTGCGGACACGTCATAAATCTTCTTGACGCGCGTGATTGTCGTGGTATGCGTGTCTCGGTCGTACTCGGACGCGCCGATGGTGAACGCCCACGACATGCGCGTAACAAGGCCGTTATCGATTTCCTCGAATCGGTTTCGGGCGGCTTCTGATTTCGAGAGGTCTGCGGCCATAAAAAGCCCGTGCTCATCGGGCTCGACGATGAGCGTTCCGTTCGACTGGCGCGCCAAAACGTCGCCCACATGGTCAAACTGCATGATGATGTCGCTCATGTCTGTATCGACGAATGCGTCTGGGCTGATGACTTCGCGGTACTCGGTACCGTCCCAAGGGTCTTCATATAGGACATATGGGTCATTGAATGTCGAAGCGTATCCCTCGACGTAGTAGTCGGATTCGATGCGCTTCTCGCGGCCTTCGCCGCCGTCAAGGCTTCTCAGGACCACCGACATCTGGCGGTACTGGCGCTCATTCGGTTTCGCCGGCATCGGCATCACCACCCTTTCCATCGATTTTGGCGATATTCGCGTTCGTCTCGGCGGCCTTCGCCGCCTGATCTGTTGTGTGCTCGCTGATCAAGTCCAGGTCGATGTACTCACCGCGAATTACGTGACGCTCGCCGCCGGGGTAAGACGGTGACTGGAACACCTCTGCAACCTGATTGCCGCACCAGATGCCACGGTCGAACAGCGCCGTTGAAACGTTGAGCTTAGTTTGATTGCTCGCAAACTCCAGGCGGTTCGCGCTGAACATAATCGAGTTTCCGTGGGCAATCTCGTTCGGCGTGAACGTCATCGCCGTGAGTACGTACCCGAGTTGGATTGCGAAGACCTCAGTACGTCCCTCATAAAAGGCGTTGTACGTGTCCTCGTCGGCTCGGTTCATAACGATGTCTTCGCTTGATCCGAAGAAACGATAGGCCGCTTTTTCTATGCGCTCCATTTGTGCGGCGTCAACGGTGTAGTTCTGTGGCGCAATCTGCTTAACCTCTTGATACTTGTTGTCGTAAACGACGATGCCGCCCGCGTTCGACGCTCCCAACTGCTCGTTGAAGTCCTTGGCAGACTTCTTCGTGTCTTCCGGGTTTCGGTTTTGCGAAAGCTTGCCGATGAAGCGCACTGCCGCGCCCTGCTCGATAGCTGTTTTCTCGGCTTCCTCTTGAGCGTGAATCAAGTCAAGAGTTGGATTGAGCACGTTAGTACCGTCTCCGAACAAATCGCTCTTGAACTGATGCCGCGTCATAACGCCGATGCGCGACCACTCAATCAAGGTCTTATCGCCGCCGGGAAAACGGAGCTCAAGCCATAAAGCGCCGTCAACGTCGTAGGCTTCGCACTGACTTGGCAGCACTGGGTAATAGCCAACGGACGTAATTCCATCCCCGCCGTCAACAGGAACGATCAAGCACGTGTCGCAAACGTCAAGAATCGTTGAGACGCGATGCAAGAATTGCGGCACGGTCATCCATGGATTCGGTTGCCACTGCAAAGAGCGCGTCCATTGCGGTTGCGCCGTACCAGAAATCTCCGGCCGCAGCTTTGACGCATGGTCAGCGTTTCGCTCGATGATGGAGCGCGTCAGCTCGGCTTCGTAGATTCCTCCAGACCACGACGTGAAGCGCGGCGCGTAGGCCGTGAACGTCTGAAAGTAGCCATCGACTGCCTGCATGATCGGCTTATGGAACACGGCATCGAACATCGAGCGGAAAAGCGTTGGTTTTCGCACGTTTTAACCTCCAATCATGCTTTGGTAGTCATCCATCATGTCTCTGAGCACAACGAATGCATCGCACTCAGCCGCCCAGGCATCAATGCGGTTGCGCGGGTCTTGGTTCTTCTTGTCGGGCGAAATGTTGCCGTTCGCGTCGTTTCTGATCATCACGTTCGAGCGGCACCATTCCGCTATAGGGTTCTGGTTATCGACGATGCGGTTTTCCTTGTAGAGCGCTCGAAGCTCCTTCATGGGCATGGACAAGGTTTGCGCACCCTGTACTACCTTTCTGAAGTTATCGGCTCCGAAATAGCCCTCGTAAGCTTCAACAGTCGGAACGTCTCGCATATGCCACGGGTCATAGCCGCAGGCAACCGAATAAATGCCGTACTTTTCCTGAATCTCCGTGACCCAATCCAGTACGTCGCGCTTGTCGATGATCGGCGTTGCCGACGTCCTGAGCAGCCCGCGGGCAATCCAGGCATCGTACGGCACGCCGTCTCGACCACCGCGCCGCCCCTCGGCTTCCGCCTGTTCCAAAGCGCGAAGCGGAATCCACGCCATGTGCATTGCGTATATGTGCTCGTCGTTCGGACGCATCATAAGCAGGCACGCCGCCGTTAGGTCGGTCGTGTCCGAAGCGTCCACGCCGAGAACTGCATAAGAAAACGACCCATCGGATGGGTCGAACGTGGCTTCGTTGTGTATCTCAGACCATTTGAGCCAGGCTTGGCTCTGATTCTCAATGAGGTTGAAGTCTTTTACCAGCAGCGTCGGCAAGAATGTCGGGTCATCGAGTGCCTTGGAGACGTTTTCCCTGAGCGATTTCAGAGACTTGATTGTTCCAAGTCCGGGATTCGCCTTAATCCAGCACTTCTCGTCTTTCCATTCCTCGCGCTCGTCAAGCTCAAAAATGAAAGCGATGAAATGCTCGGCTTTTTCTCCAGATGCTTCGCCGTTCAGCCATTTGGCAGCGTATTCGTACTGAGCATCGAAAATGCCACCGCGCACGAATCCGTTGGTCGTGATCTCAAGAACCAGCGGTTGCCTACGGGCGGAAATACCCTGAATCGTCAGGTCGTAGAGGTCGCGGTTTCGCATGGCTGCGAGCTCGTCAACGATAGCGCCTGAGATGTCCAAGCCGTCAAGGTGGTTCGTGTTGGCGGAAAGCGCCTTGATTGACCCCATGTTGAGGCCGCAGTAAAGGTCGCTCACGCGCTTTCGCACGTGCTTTGCCAGCGCCGGTGAGGTCATCACCATTCGCCAGGCGTTGTTGAAGCCCTTCGCCGCCTGATCGTGAGCCGTAGCCACGTTGTAGACTTCCGGTGCGCCCTCGTCATCGTTAATGAGCAAGTCAAGCTCAATAGCCGACGCAAGCGCGGTCTTACCGTTTTTTCGCCCCATAATCCAAAGGACTTCGCGGTATTGGCGCAAGCCCTCGGCATCCACGAAACCGAAGATTACGGAGAGGATAGCCAACTGGAAAAGCTCGAGCTTGAACTTGCGTCCAAGCTTTCCGCTCGGAAGTCGGCAAAACGTCTCGATGAAGGTGACGTGCTTCGCCGCGAACTCTTCGCGGTAATGGTACGGATAGAGCGGATCGGTGTTATCCAGGTCGCGCAGCACGCGCTCCGCGAGCTGATGCATCTTCTCGCAAGCAGTGATCTCACCGTTGAGGATGCCACCGAAGTAGCTTCGTATCGCCTGCTCGCAGCGACCAGCGCCGCTTCGCTTCTTAGCCGCCGAAGCGCGTTTCATTGAGGTAGTCAATGAGCGCATCGCCTGCGGTGCTGCCGGACGGCATCATGTCGGTGAGCTGCTTGATGCCGCGCGAGAAGGTCGTGAACAGCTTGTTGTAGGCGCTGAAACCCGGATGCTCTCGCAAGCCGGATTGACCGCCGCCGTTGTCATATTCGGTGAAGATGCTCTCGTACATCAGCTCGCGGCGGGCTTCGTCAAGCTTGACCTTCAGGAACGCGATGTTCGACATCAGCGGAAGCACGGCGCTTCGCTTCTCGTCTGGTATCGCGTCCTTAGTGAGCCGTTGGAGCTTTTTCAGCTCGCTTTGGTATCGGCTCTCGATGGAAGCGGTGCGCTTCTTCGGGGGACTTTCCGTGGCTTTCGGCAAAAGGTCGTTACTTTCGCACACTTTTCGCCTTCCCACAAGACCACCCCCGTTCTGAAACCCGTCACACGCAAATTTCTATCTTCCGGCGTTGGTGCCCTATGCTGGGTGCCTTGGTTTTAGACCGGGGGGATAGCTCGAAGCTGTGACCTGCTGTTTTGTCTGTCATTTTGTTTGACTGTGCGCTTGTGCTCAGTCTGTGTTTTCGTCTGTCAGCGAAATCAAGTTGCCGTCCTCGTCAAAGCGCAGCCCTTGCCTTGTGCTGCCCTGCCTTGCCCAGCCGTGCACCTTCTTGTGGCAGAGGTCGCACAGGCTTACAAGGTTGCGAGTGTCGGTCGCTATGTTCGGATCGCCGATGTTCGATGGTGTTAGCTCGATGATGTGATGCACCATCGTTGCCGGTGTTGCGATGCCAGCCTTAAGGCAGTGCTGGCAAAGATAGGCGTCGCGCTGCAATGCGAGCTCTCGCGCCTGTTCCCAATCCTTGGAATGGTAGAACCGATACGAGAAGCCCTTTGCCATTGCGCGACCCCCAACAAAAAAGGGACGCGACCCAAGGCCGTGTCCCTTTCTGATAATCCACCGTACCGAAATGTAGCACAAACTGAAAAGTGATGACAAGTACCAATCTCAAATATCTTTGAGCGCGGCAAAGCCCACCTCGTCGATACAGCGGAACCCAACGTTGCAAAGCTCCCTGCACCATTGGCGCGAGCACTGCATCACATCGGCTATCTCGTCCCATGGCATCGCTTGGAGATAGGCCATGCACAGCGCGTCGGCGTAGCGGTTGCCCTTGAGCTTAGCCAAGCCGCCGCGATTGTCAGCACCGTAGAGCAGCACGCACGCTTCGTCCACCTCGGCTTGGCTGTCCGCGATCCTCCTTTCTAACCTCCCCTCAAAGTCGATACGCCCGTTAATCGCATCCATAGGGTCTGAGCCGCCACCGCCGCCGCCCGTGCTGTAGCTCTGCGCCTTGGCTCCCTCGCGAGCCTTAAGGCGGGCTAGCATCTCCTTTGCATGCTCGATGCTAGCCACCTCGTCACGGATGCGCTCGAAGTATTCCTTGGCATCCACAAGGCATCAACCCTAGTCGATGCCCGTAGAGCCGAAGCCGTCTGTACCGCGCTCGGTGTCGGTCAGGCTATCGACCCCAACAAGATCACACGGCACGAACGGGACAACGACCATCTGGCACACGCGCGTACCCTTGGGAAGAAACACGGTGTCACAGCTGAGATTGACCAGCGGTGCGTGAACCTCGCCACGGTATCCGCTATCGATGACGCTCACGCTGTTGCGCAGCGTCACGCCGTAGTGAGCGCCAAGGCCGGAGCGCGGGAAGACCAAGCCGACACAGCCGCTCGGAATCTCGCAGGCAAAGCCAAGTCCGCAGACAGCGCTTGCGTTTGGCTCAAGCCTTACATCCTCGGTGATGCAAAGGTCGAAGCCTGCATCGCCATCGTGCGCGTATGTCGGCATGGCCGTTCCGTCAGCCAGGCAAACGTTCATCTTTCGTCCGTACATGTCAGCTCCTTAGAAGGGAATATCTTCGTCGTACACATCTGGGTAGGTCGCAGCCTGCGGTGCCGCCGCTGGTTGCTGCGACTGTCGATGCGAGGTCATGATTGCCACGTTGTCAACGATGACCTCGAGCTTGCGATAGCGCTTGCCGTCCTTCTCCCACACGTTCTGATGCAGGTGCCCAAGGATGGCTAGGCGTGCGCCCTTCATCAGAAGGCCGTTGTTAAACATTGCTTCGCCACGCTTGCCGTACATCACGCAGTCGACCCAACCGGTCACGTCCTTATAGCTACCGTCCTGCTGCTTGCGGCTCTTGTTCACTGCTAGTGAAAAGCTCGTTACCGCAAGGCCGCTGTTGGTGTACCTAACCTCTGCATCTTGCCCAAGGTTGCCACTCAAGGTGACGCTGTTAAGGCTGTCACTCACAGTTACCACCCCTCACGATTGCCAATGCGATATAGGTCATGATCACCATCGCGGTTGCGAGCAATGGGAAGAGCCAAGAGAACAAACAACCCGTGATGACGCTTATGAGCAGTTCCATAAGGCAAAAACAAAGAAAGACGATGATGCAGCCCAACAACACTATGAGCACCGCCAAAAGCACGCTCAGTCTCTTGATTCGTCGGCGTACCCGCTCATTCGACCTACTCACGGCATCCACCTCCAAGAGCCTCGATAAGCCCCTCTCGCTGGATGTATCCCAGACCCTGCACGCGGCGGCTCGTGCTGATGTGCAGGCTCTTCATGAGCTTCTGGGTTCGTGGCGCGGCAAAACCGGGCATCGACCTAATCAGCGATTCGACACGCATGCCCGATGCAGCCTGGTCTCCGCCGTCTGCCAACTCAAAGAACTGCTCAATGGACATCAAGCCGTTCTTAAGCTTGGCCTTGTACTCTGCTCTCTTAATCCTGATCTGCATCCCCTTATCGAGGGCTGCACGCCGCTGCTCGGCAGTCAATTTCGGTACCATTTTCAATATCTCCTGATTCTTACTTGGAATACGGCGGCTAACCGTTCCAAAACCATCGGTTTTGCTTTCTGACCTCTCGTTTTCGTGTCGTGACGCAAATGGCCGAGGTCTTGCCATTTACACACCGTTTACACTCCGTCCTCAAGCTGCTTGGCAAAGTTGTTGAACGCCTGAGCCGCCGCCTGATCGCGCCCAGGCAGAAGGTGCGCGTAGAGTTTCAGCGTGGTCGCTTCGTTCGAGTGTCCCAAGCGATCTGCGAGCGTCTTGAGGTCAACGCCGTTCGCCAGGCACCACGTGGCGTGCGTATGACGCAACGAGTGGAACACGTACGTCCTCGGCATGCCCGCACGGTCGCGAGCGCGGCTGAAAGCCTTTGAGACGGTCGTAGGGCGCATGTAAGAGCCGTCTATGCTCACCAGTGGCGAATCGGGCGTAAAAGCGTCTGAAATCGAATCCTGTTGCGCGAGATAGGCTTTTATCAGCTCCCACTCTTCGTCGATTAGTGCCACAGGCCGCGTCTTCTTGTTCTTGGTCACGTTGGAGCGAATAACGCCACCGCCCGGAACCTCGATGACCGTTCCACTCACGAGGATGAACCCCTGCGCCTTGTGGAGGTCGCGCCGTCTAACGGCGCACACCTCGCCGACGCGCATCCCCGTGTGTAGTGCAAGCCAAGCTGCGAAAGCGTAGGCTGATTGGCGCATGAAGCGCTTCTCGGGCGCTTCAAGGTTGAGCTTTTCGGAGACCATGGCATCGAGTGCCCTGTAATCCCATTCGTCGATGCTCACGGCTTCATGGCGTTCCTCTGGCGGCTTTGTGACCATGAGCATTGGGTTGTTCTCGCAGATGCCGATGCGCACCCAAAAGTTGTATGCGCCGCGCAAAAAGTGGTGAACACTGATGATCGTGTTGCACGAAAGACCTTGACCGCCGTTCTTCTTGCTCACGCCAAGCCTCGTCTCGAAGTCGTTCAGCTCAATGGCGGTAAGGTCGCGAGCGACTTTGCCTTTAAGGTACTTGCCCACGTAGGTTCGTGTGAAAAACGTCCACCTCTTCACGGTGTTAATGGCTGCGCCCTTGACCTTCCGCTGCTCGATGTACTCCCAAAGCAGGTCGACTATCAGCGTGCTCTTGACCTTGCCGTCAAAGGTCAGGTGCAAAGCCCAGGCATCAGCCAAAGCCTGCGCTTCATCGCGCGTCCTGGCATCCGGGAAACTACGGCGTGGCCGTATCTGCCGCCCGTCCGGTGCCTTGCCAAGATACGGCTGCGCGTACCACACGCCCTTTGGGTCGCGCTTGACCTCAACGCCCATGGCGACGCTTCAATTCACGCACAACGTCGATAACGCTGCCCGACATGTCGCGAATCTCGTGGATGCAGTCCTTGCAAATGTCGAACTCGATAAGCTTGCCCTTGTCAAAGGCATGCACCCTTGCGAATTCGTTAATGTTGGTGCAGTCTGCTTCCTTCCCGCACCCGTCGCAGCAGCCGGAAATCTTAATCATCGTCCCGCTCCTTTCCAGCCGCTTTCTTCGCCTTGTGCATGCTGATCTTTGCCGCGTAAATGAAGTAGATGCACACGATCAGCAGGAAGCAGGAGAAGGCCAGGAACCCATATCCAGCTCCGAAGATGAAGCCAATGGCGATACTGGCAATCAGCATCGCAAACGGGACGATCAGCAGGGCGCACCCAACCAGCATCGACGATGCCTCTTCATACTCTTCCTCGGTCTTAAATTCTTTCATTGCTTTCCTCCAAATTTCGGTGAATCACTTCGATTGCGTCGGTGACGCAATCGCACCAGCAAATAAGATCGTCGTAATCGACCCGCGCTCCATCGTGTCCGCGCTTCTCGCACGTTGTAATGCGCCGGCTCATGTCCTGCGATACGGCACACAGGTTCTCGAGGGTCTTGCGGTCGCTCCTAATCGTCATCGTCGGTCACCCACACATCGCGGTGATACTCCCGCATGAACTCGTCGAAATCCCATTCGATGTCTTCGCTCTCCAAGCCTTGCCAGCTCCAAAACTCACTGACATATGGCTGGCAGCGCGGACATGCGTAGCGCTTCCAGAACAGACGCATCCAAAGGCCGCTTTCCATGAGCACGCCATGGGTTCCCGCTGGAATCGTCTCGCCGCAGTACGCGCACACATGCGCCTTGCGGACAGTGACGATCTTGGGAGCGGCGTAGAAGTCACCGCCGCTCATGACGCGCCGCCTTCCAGTGCTTCAAGCATGTTCTCGATGCACTCATGCGCCTTCTTGAGGTCTTCGATGCCGTTCTTGGACTTCCAGCGCCACAGGTACTTGAAGGCGCATCCCTGCATATAGGACACGTATTCATCGGTGCCAAGCATCGATTCCATTGCCTGCTTGCACTCAATGCCGGTATGCCCCGCGTAATGCAAGGGCTTGGTCACAGGATTGAATCCCGTGTTGGCGGCAGCTTCAACAAGCTCTTCTTCGGGAACGCTCAGATCACCGACACACTTAACGTAAGAACTCATTTCATAATCTCCTTCCTGCAGCGCCACCACATCCGCAATAGCTGGAACAAAGACGGCTTAGCTTGCTTCATTACGCGCTCGTCTAAGACAAACTCTGCCGCGTAAAATGGCATCGTCATAACTACCGGACGCAGGCCATAGCGGTTAAAGAACATCTGAACCTCGTCGATCAACACGGGTTTCAGGCCATCTTCCGAATGCGCACCTTGAAGTGTGTGAGTGGCATTGAAGACAAGCGGCTCTGGAATGTCGTAGCCTTTTAGCTGTGCTATGCACTTGATGAAACACAGATCATCGGCGTGAGCCGTCATGATTGGTACTCGCGTCGCTGCTGACAGCTTGATCAGCTGAGTTGTCCTACCAGACTGTCGCGATCCGACGATGCAAAGGCCGGTAAGCTGCTTAATGTCATCCGACAAACTCATTACCCGCACTCCTTTGAAACCAGCTCTGTCAACTCGTCAAAATCGACCGTATGGAGTAGCTTTATCAGCTGCGCGACCTCTGGTGAACGCCAAGCGTGCATGCAGTACACATGCGCCTCTGTCGAGTAGTGGTGGGAATTGGCCTTAAGGTGCTCTTCCGCTTCGCGAAGCGTGAGAAACATGGTGTCCGGGACAATTGCCCACAGCTTCGTAAGGAACACGCAACCCAGCGCGTTGTTCTCGGCGTAATCCTTGATTACACCCTTAGAAATGCTGATGCCAAGATTCGTGTAACGCGCCAGCAGGCAACCGTCCGTGCCAAGCTCAAGCCAGTTGTCTTCAAGCCATTTTTTGGCGTGCTCTTCGCCGCCAAAATCAAGCTCGTCCTTGTAGGCTCGCGACACCGCTTCCTCTAAGCTAATGATTTCGCCTTCGCCGTCTTCAAAAAGCTCAACGGCTTCGATGTCATCGCCATCTGCTGCTTCGCGATATTCGTAGTCGCGAATGACCCAAAAACGTGGGTCAGCCGTTGCCAATGTCGGCTGATTGTTCAGCTCATGCTGTAGGTCTTTGAGAAAGGCGAGATCGTCTTGCGTAAGGCTACGCTTGACGTAAGCGCGGCATTCGAGATCAACCGATGCTGTCATCTCTCTTCACCTCCTTCTCTTCGACCTTTAGCTCCCTGCACTTCCAGCATGCTTCGCTGTCCTTGATGAACCAGTCCAAGGGATGTTTCACTCCGCAATAAGGGCACGTGCGCTCCCGGACTTTGTTGACATAGCTCCCGTAAGGCATAGCCAACGCTCCTTTGTTGAAAACTCTGCTATTGTTGAAAACTTGTTGATAACCTGTTGATAACTACTGTTGAAAGCTCAAAAACAGGCTCTGGAATCGCTCGAAAATCGAATCGCTCAAGAAAGAAGAAGCAAGAAAGAAGAACCTTGCTTGTAAGTCAACATAACAAGCATGTGCGGGTTTTTGGCTTTGGGTTAGGGTCTAAAGACCCAAACCCAAAAACCCGCTTCTGTATTGTTATGTTATGTATTGTTAGGCTTAGCCCAGCCTAAAACCGATGGTTTCGCGCTGGTTACAATCCGCAACAACACAAACATATGCTCTGACCTGCTAGTCTTGCGGGTTTTCCTGCTTCTTTTTCGGCCTGCCGCCCTTGGCTCCGTTGACGCGCTGCTTGCCAAAATAAAGGGCGTTTTTGCACATCCTCTCGCTCTCGATGTGACCTTTTCCGTCCCTAACGAGCAAGCCGATCTCGAGCAGGCAGTCGATGAAATCGCGCGTCTCGGCGATGCTCACCGTCTCGTCAAAGGCACCCATCGAGCGCATGCCGATCGCGCCGGCGAGAATGAGCCAGTCTTCGTCGGTGTCCACGGCGATTGAGTGGTGCTTGGTGCTCGCCAGAAGCTCGCACAGCCGCCAGTAGGCTCCGTAGCCCTCGTTACCGCGACGCATGAGCAGCCGTTGGCATTTGATGTCCTGCTGCGCGTTGGCGTCGTGCTGGAACCACGCCATAGGCTCTTGCGCCTGCTCGTGCACGTCTTTAGGAATCGCTGTCATCGTCCTCACCTCCCATCGTCAGACCATCGCTTGTCCCCTGCTGGTGCCAGCCGTCCCAAAGGCACTTGCCGACCTCGCGGCAGTTAGTCCAGACGGTCGTTCCGCGAAAGCCGCACGCGCTCTTTTGCTTCTGCCCGTGCTCGAGTAGATGAAGCTCGAACTGGCATCGCCCGGGCATCGGCATCGGCTGCTCTCCAAAAAGGTCAAGCGCCAGCTGCTCAGCGCTCTTGGAGCTGCTGCACATATGCGTTGCACGCCGATTTGGTCATCAGGTGGACGAACATGCCAGGTGTCATATCGTCGAGTCTGTCGCTCTCAAGCACGTCCTTCATGGCAACGATGGGTGTTCCCATGAAGCAGAGAGCCAGATCGGTATCAAGGTCGATGCTCTCGCCGCTCTTGGAGTTGAAGACCGTAATGGTTCCGTCGGTCTTGCTGATGTACTCGGCAACGGAATCGAGGAACTTGATAGCGTCCTTACGCTTCATGATTGTTCTCCTTGTCATAGATTGAATTGCGTAGTTTGATGTTCAGCTGCGGATGCTTTTTGAGAAGCCAACGAGCTAGGAGCGGCGTATCCGTATTGTTAATGCCGTAGACGTGCTCGACGCCGTTACCGTCCACGAACGGCACGCCCACGAGCTTTACGCTGCCCTCGTAGCGCTGCTTCTCAATGAGGTACTTGGTGCTCACGCGGATGCCGCGCTGGTCGATTGCGAGCGCCGTGAGCTCGATCTGCCGCAGCGCCCTCGGATTGAGCTTGCACCACGTCTCGAACAGCTCTCGGCGGTCTTTGAGCTTGAGCGGCACCGGATACACCGCCAACCGCTCCTGCCGCATCACGGATTCGAGCGGCTGCGTGAAATCGTCAACGTCCATGGCGCTTCCTTGCCTCGCGGCTCATAAAGCGCCTGAACGCCACCTCTGCGACCTCTCGCGGTGCCGATGGCGGCACGGGCAGCACGTGGCGCGTGCGAACGTCTCCGGCTCCGCTAACGCCCGGCCTGCGGGCTTCATCGATGATCACCCGCGCGACCCAGAAGCCGTTTGCATCGCGGTCGAGATAGCCCCTCATTGGTCGACCAATCGGACGATTGCCCAAAGCTCAAGCCCAGCAAGGACGAACGGTAGCCAAGGCAGGTTGCATGCTTCGGTAAGCCAGATAATGGCACCAGCCAGGGCGATTGGCAGGATTCCCGTTGCCGCTAGCACGGCAATACCGCCGCAAAACCACCGCTTAACCGTTGCTAGTGGTGTAGAATTCTCGATGTCATTCCCGGTGAAGGTTTTGACACAGCCCGTGCCCGGTTGCAGCCAGGTGCGGGCGCTTTCATTTCGCAGGCTTGCATTGCAGCTTTGACGCGCCGGCAAAATGCCGCCTGCGCAACATCGAGCCTGCGGTGGCTTCCCCTCGTCAAAACCACGACGCAAACCGTTGGTTTGCTGTTGGGTTCCATACATGTGAAACCCCTCCTTTCTTACTTGCTGAGCCACCTACCGACGGCAACGGCAGTGACCATGAACAACCACAGGTTCAAGACGTGGATAAATTCATCCATTAGGCAACCTCCTGCCATCCCATCAAGTCGTTGGGGCTGATGTCTGCGACGTCGCAGATAGCCATGATCTTGTCAGCGCCGGGGATGTAACCTTCGCCACTCTCGTACTTCACTACGGAATCTTTGGAGATGCCAACACGGCTAGCAAATTCGTCCTGCGTAATGTCGAGCTTGGCGCGAGCAGCGCGAAGATTTGCGGCGAAGACCTCTTTGTTGAACTTCATACTGTCCACCTCCTTTCATTGAGTGATAAGTGCAAACCTTGCTTGTCAAGGTTTGCACCCGTATGTTTATCGGGTTTACCCGTTAAACATACGGCTTTAGGAAGGTTTCTTCCTAACACGCATTGCAGTATAAGCGAGTTTCTTCCTATTGCAAGAGGAAAATAAGAAATAATTTGCCTATTCTCGTCCAATAGAATAGAATTCACGGCAGATAGTTGCTAAAACAGGAGGTGTGAAATGAAGCTTGCCATAAAGGAATTGCGTAAAAAGCTGCACATTTCACAAACGGACTTTGCGAAAGCCGTTGGCGTGTCCATGCGCACAGTCGGATCATGGGAACGCGGTGAATCATTCCCAAACGCCGAACAAGTTTGGAACGCAGCACTAGCGTTAGGCTGCTCGCCGAACGAAATATTGAGTTGGGATGGTGAAGAAAACGAAGATGACCAGATCACTAGTGACGAGCGCGAAATAGTAGACAACTATCGCGAAAGCTCGCCAGAGTGGCAGCAGAACATTTCGATGACCGCCAGGGCGGCAGCATCGGAATCAAAAAGGAAATAAAAAAGCCCCGCGCAACCGTCCAAAGTCTCGCAGGGCAATACCAAAAGGCAAGGTGATTTTATCATGCCAAAGGGCACGCGTGCCGCTATCTATGCGCGTTTCAGCTCGCATAACCAGCGAAGCGAATCAATCGATATTCAGGTAGAAAAGTCGCGAGAATACTGCAATGAACACGGCCTTGACGTCGTGCGCGTATATAGCGATTACGCGCAAACAGGCCGTGACGTACAGCGCGTAGAGTTTCAGCGCATGATGAAAGACGCAAAGCTCGGAATATTTGATTATGTGGTGATCTATAAGGTCACGCGCATTATGCGTAACCGCGATGAAATGGCGCTCGCGCGTATCAAACTGCGCAAAGCGGGCGTTGAAATCCTTTATGCCGGCGAGAGCCTTGGTGAAGGCTCAACGCGCGTGCTCAACCTTGGCATGCTCGAGGTACTTGCTGAATGGGAAAGCGCAATCGACAGCGAGCGTATCCGAGACGGAATCAACAAGAACGCCCAGCGCGGCATGGCGAACGGTCGCACTCATTACGGCTGGGACATCGTTAACGGGTATTACGAGGTCAACGAGCGTGAAGCCGCCGTGATGCACCGTATGAAAAACATGCTCTTTGCCGGATCAACCGTTGCCGAAATCAAGCGTGCTGTCGCAGGTGAACGCGGCAAGCGCGGCAAACCGTTGACGCATGGCGTGATAACAAAGCTGCTCAGGCGCGAACAGAACTGCGGCGTTTACGATTACGCGGGCGTTCGAATCGAAGACGGCATGCCTGCGCTTTGGTCGCGTGAAGACCAGGACATGATCAACAGCATTTTGGGCTCAAACGGTCGCAAGCACAACAAAACGCGCGACACCAACGATTACCCGCTGTCGGGCAAGATGTGGTGCCCAGAGTGCGGCCAGTATTACGTTGGCACCTGCGGAACGTCAAAAACAGGCCGCGTCTACCACTACTACAAGTGCAAGAAATGCCGCCGCACCTTTAGGCGCGATGCCGTCGAAGAAGCCGTGCTCGACACCGTTCTCGAGACAATCAAGAAGCCGGATGTACGCCAGCGCATCGTTGACGCAATGGCTCTTTACGACGAGATGAATGAAGAGAAGGAGGAACCGGAGAGCAAGCGCATTGAGCGCGAGATAAAGCGCATAGACGCGGCGTTTGAGCGTATCTGGCAGGCTATTGAGGATGGAATAGCGCCGCCGGGCGGCAAAGAGCGTGTAGACATGCTACGCGAGCAGAAAGCGGCTCTAGAAGCTGATCTGCGGCAGGCTCAGGCTAGCGAAAGTGCGCATCTGTCTGGCGAAGACATAGCCGCTTGGCTCGATCACATCGCGCAGGAGCCAGACGCAGCCGAAATCATCGATACGTTCGTGCGGCTCATTGAAGTAGATGGGGAAGAACTCAAGCTTTACTTCGCGTTCGACTACTGGGGCGATGACTTCCAACCGAAACAAAAAAAAGACGAACCCCGAAAAGGGTTCGTCTAATAATCCAATGGTGGAGGCGCGGAGAATCGAACTCCGGTCCACGAAAGCCCCCTGATTGGCATCTCCAAGCTCAGTCGCTGGTTTAGTCTCGGACGCTTTGCGCGCAGCGACACGCTCGCGGCATCCCAACCGGTTCGGTCTTAGCCCGCGCCATACCGATTACGTGCGCGGGAGCATTCCCCTAACATGACGTCGCGCCGGTGTCGGGGAAATCACCGGGTTGACGCGCCGCTATAAACTAAGCAGCGAGAGCCATAGGCTCAAAAGAAGAGTTGTTGTCAATTCAATTTGACGGTACCCCTGTTTAACGAGGCGAGGAGACCTCGGCTTGCTTCCTCTCTCAGAGCTATCGTGTCGAAACCAGTCGCCCCCGAATGTTGGGAAAGTCTGGATGGCATTGGGCACGAGCGCCCAACACCCGTCGACTTTTCAAGGAACATGCAGGGCGAGCCCCGCTTGTGGAGTGTTATCTTACCACGTTCTGAAAGCGGACAGCTGTTCTATGCACGAGCTGTGAAGACCCCAATGTGCGCCGCACTTCGCACTTTTGCTACCGATCGTGTCACGTATATTTTCGCCAAGCAAAATTGACCCGTCGAAAGGACCGTTATGGATACCAAGCAGCAACTTGTCAATGCCCTCGCAGGCCTGGGCTCAACCATTACCGAAGCTATGGATGTCATCGAAGGCTTTGTCCCCTGCGGACATCCCGCCCTCACGGTTTCGAACGCCCTTGTTGCGCTGGACGCTGACGATGATGCAGCTCTCGCCCAGCAGCTTGAGACCGTCGAGGGCTTTATCGACCACGTGAGCGAAAACCGCGGCGTGACCGCCTACCACGGCGTCGAGGTCGAGCTCGCGGGTCCCAAAGCCGATCTGCTCGCAGCAATCCGCGAGGTAGGCGCCCTTATGCAGACCGCAGGCGTCAAAAACACCCAGGTCAACGAGTGGGTCTACCGCAGCCTGGCAGCACTAAACGATTCCGACGATAAGGCTACCGAAAAGCTCACCGAAGCTCCCGTCATTAAGGCCGAGCTTTTGTAATTTAAGGATGCGTGGCCTTCTGAGCGCTGACGTTCCGAAGGCCACGCAGACAGCCAGGCGCTAGCAGGACACCCGCCCACCGCGTTCGGCCAAAGCAAGAATCGGCATCATTTGACGAGGTTTCTTTGCTGCAAGATCGGCATGTTCGAGCAGCTTGCGATCGTTGGTCACCAAGTAATCGACCTGTGCGCGCTTACACGCGGCGAGCACCAAGTTGTCCTCGTAATCGCGATGGAGCGCTAAGTATTTGTCGGCCAGCCAAAGGTCCGACGCATCTGCGCCCACGGCCGTGGCGTTTTCGGTCATGTTCCGAACAAACGCCAACGCCGCATCGCCAATTGCACGGGCAGATGCCTCGTCGAGCGCTCCCCCGCTGGCAAGAACGCTGCGCTTCAGTTCGTGTTGGACAACGTACAGCACGTCCTTGGCGATATGCACCGGAAAGAACAGCAATGCCCCCGCCTCCGTCGCCTGCCCAATAAACGCGCGTGCGGCAAGCGACTCGGCATGGTCGGCGCAAAACGAATCAACCCATACGTTGGCATCCAAATGCAAAAGACCTGCGCCCGGACGACACCGATGCCGTCTGGGCGCAGGCCAGATAACGTGGGCAAACACGTCTGCTAACGCAGGTACGCTTTTGAGTTGCCCAAGCTGTAGGCGATTGTCGAGCCGTTGTGCAGCAGTGATGACGTCTGCGGAGTGATCATGCCGGTAATGCCCAGCGCCAACAGCGCCGAGTTGGTGAGCATCACCTTGGAATACGAACTCGTCAGACGGTCGATAAGCCCCTGGCTCATGCGGCGCAGGCGCACGATTGCGGCCAGATCTGTATCGGTCAGGATGATATCGGCGACCTCCTTGGCGATGTCGCTTCCACCGCCCATGGCCAGACCCACATCGGCCAGGCCCAGCGCCGGTGAGTCGTTGACGCCGTCGCCCACCATGGCAACGTGGCGCCCCTCGCGCTTAATCCGTTCCACATAGGCGTACTTGTCCTCGGGCAGCAGCTCGGCCTTAAACTCGTCGACCCCTGCCTCGCGAGCAATACGCTCGGCCGTGCGCTCCGAATCGCCCGTGAGCATAACGACATGCTTGACGCCCAGCGCGTGCAGGTCGGCGATGGCCTCACGGACCCCGGCCTTGAGCGGATCCTCGATGCCGAGCACGCCGACGACCTTGCCATCGACCGCCAGATACAGCGGCGACAGGCCCTGCATCTGGGACCCTATGCGCTCCTTAATGTCGGAATCGAGCTGCGCGCTCTCGTCCTCAAATACAAAGTGCGCGGAACCGATGATGGCGCGACGCCCCTCGATGGACGAAGCGATGCCGTGCGCCACGATGTACTCGACGGCGGCATGGCGCTCGCGGTGCTCGAGCCCGCGCTCACGGGCAGCGTTAACCACGGCGCGCGCCACCGGATGCGGGAAATGCTCCTCCAGGCAGGCAGAAAGGCGCAGGACCTCGTCCTCACTCCAGCCATCGGTGGTGAGCACGCAGGCAAGACGCGGCTGTGCCTCGGTGAGCGTGCCGGTCTTATCAAACACAATGGTGTCGGCCTTGGCAAACGACTCAAAGTACTTGGCGCCCTTGACCATGACGCCCATCTTGGCAGCATCGCTCATGGCAGTCATGACGGCAACGGAACCCGTGAGTTTGAGTGCGCACGAGTAGTCGACCATCAGTGCCGCCGAGGTCTTGATAAGGCTGCGCGTGGTAAGCGCGACCAGACCCGCAAGCAGGAAGTTCCACGGAACGATCTTGTTGGCGAGGTCTTCCATGTGCGACTGGCCCTCGGACTTGAGCGAGTCGGCCGTCTGCACGAGCGAGACGATCGAGCGCAGCTTGGTCTGCGCCGTGTTGGCGCGCACGCGCACCAAGATGCTGCCGTCTTCCACGACGGTACCGGCGAACACGTCGTCGCCCACGCTGCGCTCGACGGCCAGCGGCTCGCCGGTCAGGGTCGCCTGGTTGACCATAGCGCTCCCCTGCTCGACAACACCGTCGATGCAGATGGACATGCCAGTGCGCACGGCGACCAGATCGCCGGGCTCAAGCTCGGTGGCGGCAACGCTTACCTCGGTGTCACCAACCACTTTTTGCGCCTTGTCGGGCACATCGAGCAGCGAGTTGATGAGCTCGTTTTCGCTCATGGCGCGGGTGTAGTCCTCGAGCAGCTCGCCCACGTTGAGCAGGAACATCGTCTGGCCCGCGGTGTCGACGTCACGTTTGACAAACGAGATACCGATGGCCGAAGCGTCGAGCACGGGAACGGTCAGGCGCGGCTGCGCGAGCTCACGGAGGGCGGCGCGCAAAAATGCCATGTAACCGGCCACGACAAACACCGCACGCAGTGGCGTGGGCAAAAACCAGCGACGTGCGTAATGGGCACCGACGAGTGTCGCCAGGTCCATAACGAGTTTGTGCTTGCGCGGCTCAAGCTGCATCACGTAACCCGTCTTTGCGTCGGCAATGGCCTGAGCGTCGAGCGCACCGACGGCGGCCAGCACGGCATCGCGACGTGGCTCGTCGTATTCGAGCGCCATCTGGCCGATGCGGCCGTAGACGCACACCTTGCGCACACCGTCGATTTCGCCGCTGAGCTTTAGAAGCGCATCGAGATCGCTCTCTGGCACAGGACCCGCCAACTGAAGGCGGGTCCTGCCGGGGATCTCGCTGATAATCGAGAATCTCATAGTTTGTGCCTGGGAGCGCTACTCGGCTGCGTTGTCCGCGGTGGCCTCGCTCTGGGTGATGTAGGCCGCCTCGGCAACCATGTCGTCGACATTAGCCTTGGCCTGCTCGACCATGTCCTGGTAGCCGTTCTTGATACGCATGCCGCACGCGATACCCTGCACGCAGGCATTCTTTACCGGAGCGCTGGTGAGCAGCTTGATGCCGGCCGTACCGAGCAGAAAACCGCCACCGACAAGCAGGGTGTTAAACGTCGACTTCTTCATGTTGCTTCTCCCTTTTGCCGCATTGGACGCGGCATGGTGCCTCAGCACCCGAGTAAACAAGTTTGCTCGAGCACGCTTTTGAAATATCTCAATTTTATCTAACTATCTAGGTCAGCCATGGCTAACCTTTTGAAAATTAACGATGCGGAGTAACCGATTGTCAATGTGACAAAGGGACTATCCCTTTGTCACATTCTTACAGCTGCCAGGTAGCTGCTTCCTTTTGCAGCGCCACCATGCGGGCGAATTCTCCACCTGCCGCCTTGAGCTGCGCCGGAGTGCCCTGCTCGGCAACCACACCATCCTTGAGTACAACGATTTTGTCGGCATTTTCTACCGTACGCATACGGTGGGCAATAACGATAACCGTCTTACCTGTAAGCAGACGGGAGAGTGCCTGCTGTACCACGGTCTCGTTCTCCACATCCAAACTCGCCGTCGCCTCGTCCAACAGCACGATAGGCGCGTCTTTGAGCAGCGCGCGGGCGATGGAAATGCGCTGGCGCTCTCCGCCGGACAGCTTGGAGCCGTTCTCGCCAATCATCGTGCCATAGCCCTGCGGCATGCGGCTCACAAACTCGTCGCAGTTGGCGGCACGCGCGGCAGCAAGCACTTCCTCATCGGTGGCATCACGACGCCCGAGGCGGATGTTTCCCATCACCGTGTCGTCAAAGAGCAGCACGTCTTGGAACACAATGGCGTAATCACGCAGCAGTACCTCGGGATCGACGCTTGCAACATCCACACCGCCCACGGTAACCTTGCCCGCGGTGGCATCCCAAAAGCGCGCGGCAAGGCGGCTCACCGTGGACTTACCGGAACCCGAAGGACCGACCAGCGCCGTAACTTCGCCTTCCTTGGCGGTAAAGCTCACATCGGTAAGAACTTTCTCGCCGGCGCGGCCGTCCTCGCCCGCACCATAGCCAAATGCCACGTGATCGAACACCACATCGTGGCCCACGGGCTCAAATTTCTCGCTACCCCGCGCCACAGGCTCTTCCATGATGGAACGCATGCGCTTGGCAGACGACTCGGCGGCAAACAGCTCGGACATTAACATTAACGCCTGGTCAAAGGGTGCATAGATACGGCTCACCATAAGCAGGAAGGCAAACATCACCAAAAAGTCGACCTGGCCGGAGGCGACCATCGCAGCGCCCGTGACCAACGTGGTGGCAATCCCCAGGCGCAGGATGGCAAAGGCGGAGTTGACCAAAAGCCCGTTGGCGAGCTCGCCTTTGGTGGTCTCGCGCTCCTCGGCATCGATCACGGCGTTGAGTCCCTCAAGATAATGGGCCTCCTGGTTGGTGGCGCGGATCTCGCGCACGCAGTCGAGCGTCTCCTGGATCGCCTCGGTGACCTTGACCTTCTCGGCGCGCACGCGGTCGAACACCGGGATCATGGGCCCGCGTGTCAGATACAGCACGGCAAAGGCCACGGGCACGCTCCAAAACGCCGCAATCGCCAGCTGCCAGCAAAAGAACAGCGACGCCACGAACACGATGGCACTTGCGATGATGGCACCCCAAAGCTCTCCCAGCACATGACTGTAGGCATGCTCCATAGTCTGAACGTCGCCCATGATGGTTTCGGTTAGATCGGCCAGATCACGACGGCCGAAAAACGACAACGGCAGTTTGCGCAAGCGCTCGGCAATCCCCATGCGCTGCTTGCCGCATTCCTCGTAAAAGATGCAGTAGGTGTAGTAATACTGCTGCCAGTTAGAGGCAAAGAGCATCACGAAAAAGACCAGGAGACCGCCCACGATAGGCAGTGCACTCGGCAGATCGGCCCCACTGGCGAGATGCTCGACAAAGCCGGCCATGACCAGGAATAAAAAGCCCATGCCGGCCATGGTAATGAGATTGGTGAGCGTGGTCCAGAAAATGCCGCGTTTTACGCCGGCGATGCCTTTATCGGATAGGAAATACTTCTTTTGGAATGAGGCGAACATTTATGCCTCGCCTCCCTTCGTGACGGCGGCATCCGCGGTCGCTGCAGTGATTTTCCAGCTCGCGGCCAGTTCGTATTCGGCCCACATCTTGGCGTATAGACCCTTTTGGGACAGCAGCTCGGCATGGGTGCCGGCCTCCTGCACGCTGCCCTGGTTGAGCACCACGATTTGGTCTGCGCCCACTACAGTCGAGAGTCGGTGCGCGATCATAATGACCGTGCGACCCGCCGCCAGCTTGCTAAAGGCGCGCTGGATGAGCGCCTCGTTCTCGGGGTCGGCAAACGCTGTGGCCTCATCGAGCACCACGATAGGCGCGTCTTTAAGGATTGCGCGGGCGAGTGCCACGCGCTGGACCTCGCCACCCGAAAGGTACGCCCCGCCGGCGCCGAGCATGGTGTCGATGCCCTGCGGGAGCTTGGCCACGATATCGTCGCACTGGGCCGCGGAGAGGGCCGCGCGCACTTCGTCGTCAGTGGCTCCAGGCTTGGAGGCGCGCACGTTGTCGGCAAGTGTTTGTCGGAACAGCTGGTTGGTCTGAAACACGAAGGCAACCTGGTCCATAAGCTCGTGGGGATCCATGTCGCGAACGTCTACGCCGCCTACGAGCACGCGACCCGCGGAAACATCCCAAAAACGCGGGATCAGGCTTGCGCAGGTTGACTTACCGCCGCCCGAGGGACCAACCAACGCAAGGGTGCTACCTGCGGGAACGCTAAAGCTCACATGATCGACGGCAGGTGCCTCGGCACCCCCGTAGGTAAAGCTCACGTCCTCAAAGCGCACATCGCTACCAACAGGATGCTTGGGCTGGGCAGGCACGGAGAGCTGCTTGGAATCCATAACGCTTCGGATACGCGCCAGCGAATCGGCACTCATCTGAGACGCCTCGCCCACAAACATAAGCTTGGTCATGGCCGTCGGCACCACGGCCGAAAAGATCGCGTAAAACGTGAAGTTGGTCATAAAATGCGCGAAGTCCGTCTCACCCGGCGCCAACAGCAACGCCACGGGCAAAAGAAATGCCACGAGGCCATTGAGCGCGGTAAGGTTGAGCACCTGCGGGCCTCGGCAGAATGTACCCGCATAGTTTTGCGCCATGTCGGCGTATTCGGCGATTGCATCGTGGAACGCCTTAAAGGAGTAGACCGTCTGCTGGAACACCTTGACCACGGGGATACCGCGAACGTATTCGGTGCCGGTCTTGTTCATCTTGACCAGCGCGCCCATGTAGGCCTTCATAAACTCGGCGCCCTTGCCGCTCATCATGGTGGCCATGGCGCAAAACGAAACGGCCACCGAAATGAGGCACGCCGCGCCCAAGCGCCAATCGAGGGCGAAAAGCAGCACGAGCAAGCCCACGACCATGGCGGCGGCGCCTGCGATATCGGGCAGCATGTGTGCGAGCAAAGTCTCTGTGGAAGCGGCGCATCCGTCTACGATACGGCGCAGCTCACCGGTGGCGTGTGTGTCAAAGTAGCCAAGCGGCAGCTTAAGCAGGTGCTCGCTCGTAGTCTTGCGAATATTGGACGCGCAGCGAAACGCAGACAGGTGCGTGCACATGAGCCCCACGAAATAGACCACGATGCTTGCCAGCGCAAACCCCACGGCCCACCAGCCATACGTCGCGATGCCGCAGGCTTCGCTCCAGTTAGGTGCCACGGCGATCAGATCGCGCGCGACAAGCCAAATGCACACGAACGGGCCAAAGCTCAGCAGCTGCGAGAGCGCCGAGAGAGCCATGCCCAAATACGTTAGGAATTTGCGGTCGCCGGCATATGCAAGCAGCTCGCCGATACCGCCGCCTTCCCTTTTTGACCCCTTTGCCATGAGATTCCCTTCTAACGGCTTGAGAGTTAACCGTAATGAACTTATCATTGATGTGTTGGCCAAGGCTCACAATCGAGCCAGGCGTGGACGTTTCTGTAAAGGAAAGGGACGCTTTTGCAAATACGGCGGGCAGCGACCGACATAACCGAGCTCTACGCACCGCAGTTTGAGCAGTTTGGCCTGGAGCTTACCGGCAAGGGCGCCGTCTTTACCGGCGAGGTGGCAAACGATCGGGCGCACGGACGCGCATGGATCATGCCCCTTTCCCCCACCTGCATCGTCATGGAGCATTTCATTACCCCGACACACAACATGCTCTTGGCCGAGTACACACCCGAACCGTACGCGTGCGTGAGCGAGGTCAGCGCGCCCACACTTACATGCATGCCCGAGGCTGGCATAACGCCCGCGAACCTTAAACCATTGCATGGACCGTGGCCAAACAATGCCGTTTGCAGCTTTATCCAAGATAGCTGTGGCGAGGAATTAAGCCCGCTGTTTGCGGGGGAGCTTTATCACTCGCGCTCGGTGCTCTTTTTGCCTGGATATTTTGACGAACTGGAGCACCGCTATCCCACCGAGTTCGCGGGAATCTTTGAGGCGTTTGCCGAGCCATGGCACGAGGAAGCGACGTCTGCCATCTGCCACACACTACGCCGAATCAACGAGGACCGCGCTCGCGCCGTAGGCGGGCATGTCTATATGCAGGGCATCGTGGAGACCATGGTCGCGGAGCTCGCCTGTTCGCGCGCGGCCCACAAGCAGGCGCGGCAGGCGGCAGACACACGCGTCAGCATAACCATTGCCGAAGAAGCAACGGCAATGATTGAGCGCGCGCTCGACAAAGGCAGACGTGTGGGTATCAACGAGGTGGCCGAGAGGCTCTACACAAGCCGCTCCAAGCTATGCGCCACCTTTAAGGCCCAAACCGGCGAGTCCCTGGGTGCCTACATTCGCAGACGCCGTATGGAGCGAGCACAGGACCTTTTGGCCGATAGCTCGCTCACGATAGCGCAGGTCGCAGAGCGTCTAGGCTACCCTCAGCAGGCCGCCTTCGCCCAAGCCTTCAAGCAACACACCGGCACCACCCCCACCACCTGGCGCTCCCAACATCAATAAAAAGACGGCAAAGGGACAGCCCCATGAGTTCCACACGCAATGTGACAAAGGGACTGTCCTTTTGTCACATTTACAAAAATGGGCGCGCCAACGGCGCGCCCATTCACTCTATTCAATTCAGCCCGTCTGACCCGAACGGCCGAGTCGTCTGGCCGGGGAAGCCCCGAGTCGCCGGGGTGTTTGCTCCAAATGAGTTCCGCATGCAAAGAAGGCCACTAAATGTGGCCTTCGTCTTGCATAGGACTGTTTGAAATTTGGAGGAAATACCCCGGCGACTCGGGGCTTCCCCGGCCTCGCAGCTACGAGAGCGACGTTCTCAGCAACTCGTTGAAGAGCTTCGGGTTGCCCTTGCCGCGGCTCGCCTTCATGCACTGGCCCACCAAAAAGCCGATGACCTTCTGGTTGCCGTCACGATACTGCTGTGCCTGATCGGCACAGTTTGCCAGCACCTCGTCCACGATCGGCTGCAGCGCGCCGGCATCGCTCACCTGACGCATACCGCGCTCGTCGACGATCTTATTGGGGTCGTCGCCGGTCTGGGCCATGGCCTCAAAGACCTCGTGCGCCTGGTTGGAGCTGATGGCGTCGGTCGCCAGCAGCTTAGCCAGCGCTGCCACCTGAGCCGGCGCGATGCCGGACTCGGCGAGCGACACACCCGCTCCCTTAAGGTAGGCGATCATCTCGTTGACCAGCAGGTTTGCGACCGTCTGGGCCTCCTTGCCAGCCATACCGGCAGCGGCGGCCTCAAAGAACTCGGCAAACTCCGGGTCGCCGGCAATCTGCTCGGCGTCGGCCGTCTTAATGCCAAAGTCGGTCTCAAAACGAGCGCGCTTGGCATCGGGCAGCTCGGGGATCTCGCCACGGCAACGATCGATAAACTCGTCGTCCAGGTCGAACGGCGCCAAGTCGGGATCGGGGAACAGACGATAGTCGTCGGCCGTTTCCTTCACACGCATGACCACGGTGCGCTTGCGGCTGGGCTCCCAGTGGCGGGTCTCCTGATAGATGATTCCGCCCTCCTCGAGCACCTCGGCCTGACGGCAGATCTCGTAGGCAAGGCCGTCATGCAGGCTCTTAAACGAGTTGAGGTTCTTGAGCTCGGTCTTGGTACCCAGCTTGGTCTCGCCGCGGCGGCGCAGCGACACGTTGCCATCGCAGCGCATGGAACCCTTCTCCATGGAGCAGTCCGAAATGCCCAGCGTCACAAAGATGCGGCGGAGCTTCTCCATAAACAGGCGAGCCTCCTCGGGCGTGCGCAGGTCGGGCTCGGTGACGAGCTCGATCAGCGGCGTGCCGCAGCGGTTGTAGTCGACGAGCGACTCGGCCGCGGCGGTAATGCGGCCCTCGGCGCCGCCCACGTGAACCATCTTGGCGGCGTCCTCCTCCATGTGGATGCGCAGGATGCGGATGGGCACCGTGTAGGAACCGTCCTCGCGACGCTCGGGCATCTGCAAGTTGGACGCGTCATAGCTGGCCAGGTGGCCGGCGCGCTGGTTGCCCTCGCGCATGGTCGACGTCATGGACGTGGACAAGCCCTCGGCGTTGGCCGAGGCGCTCGCCAGGCTCTGGGCCTCGGCCTCGCCAAACGCGCATTCGGGGCGCTCGGCGGCACCGCGACCGGTCACATCCAGATCAAGGTGACCGTACATGGCAAAGGCGACCGGACCCTGCGTGGTCTGGAAGTTCTTGGCCATATCGGGATAGAAGTAGTGCTTGCGGTAGAACATCGAGTGGCGCTGGATCTCGCAGTTGGTGGCGAGACCGGCCTTGACGATGCTCTCGATAGCGCGCTTGTTGGGCACCGGCAGGGCGCCGGGCAGGCCCAGGCACACCGGGCACACGTTGGCGTTGGGCTCGTCATCGTGGCTGAGCTTGCAGTTGCAGAACATCTTGGTATCGAGTGCGGTGAGCTCGGTGTGGATCTCCAGGCCGATCACGGCCTCCCAATCCTGCAGGACCTCGGAAAGCTCCTTCATTACAGCTCGCCTCCCTTCCCGGCAAAATCGGGCGCGACGGAAAGCGCGGGCGCTCCCGTGGCGGCATCGGCAAAGCCGCGCTCCAGGGCGCGGGCAAACGTGAGCAGCTGACGGTCCTTAAAGGCAGGCCCCACCAGCTGGGCAGAAACGGGCAGATGAGTATCCTCGCCCAGGCCCAGCGGCACCGAGATACCACCGTTGCCGCAGATGTTGAGCGAAATGGTGTACAGGTCCGAAAGGTACATCTGCGTGGGGTCGCTAATCTCGCCAAACTTAAAAGCCGTGCGCGGCGAGGCGGGCATGAGGATGGTGTCCACCTTGGCATACGCGGCGTCGTAGTCCTGCGTGATGAGCGTGCGGGCCTTTTGCGCGGCGTAGTAGTACTTGTCGTACACGCCCGAGCTCAGCAGGTAGGCGCCGAGCATCTGACGGCGCTTGGCCTCGGCGCCAAAGCCGTGGGCGCGCGACAGCGAGCTCTGGTCGGACAGGTTGGCGCAGCCCTCCTCCTGATAGCCGTAGCGAATGCCGTCGAAGCGGGCCAGGTTGGAGAACGCCTCGGCCGGGCCGATGACGTAGTAGGCGGCGATGGCGGCATCCATGTGCGGCAGGTCGACCTCGACCAGCTCGGCGCCCTGGTTCTGCAGCTCCTGGGCGGCGCGCTGAACAGCGGCCTTGACCTCGGGCGTCAGACCCTCGGCCTCCATAAACGCAGGGATAATGCCCACGCGCTTGCCCTCGATGCTGTCGTTGAGATGCTCGGTAAAGTCGACGGCGCAATCCTGGCTGGTGCAGTCGTACGGATCGTGGCCCGCGCCGGTAAGCGCGTTCATGGCCAGCGCGACGTCCTCGACCGTGCGGCCAAAGGGACCCACCTGGTCGAGCGACGAGCCAAAGGCGACCACGCCGTAACGGCTCACGGCGCCATACGCGGGCTTAAAGCCCACCACGCCGCACAGCGACGCCGGCTGGCGAATGGAGCCGCCGGTATCCGAGCCCAGCGAGAGCGCGACCTCGCCCGCGGCGACGGCGGCAGCGGAGCCGCCCGAAGAGCCGCCGGGCACGCGCTCGGTATCCCAAGGGTTGTTGGTGCGGTGGAACGCCGAGCTCTCGGTGGAGCTGCCAAAGGCAAACTCGTCCATGTTGGCCTTACCCATGGGCAGGCAGCCGGCATCGAGCATGCGCTGGACGCAGGTGGCGGTGTAGACGCTCTGGTAGTTCTCGAGCATGCGGGAAGCGCAGGTGGTGCGCGTGCCCACGAGGTTCATGTTGTCCTTAATGGCCAGCGGCACGCCCGCGAGCGGGGGCAGAGCCTCACCGGCGGCGCGGCGGGCGTCGATTTTGGCGGCAGCCTCAAGCGCGAGCTCGGGCGCCACCTGCAGGAAAGCCTGGACCCCGCCCTCGCGTGCCTCGATGGCCTCGAGCGAGGCCTGCGCGACCTCGGTGGCTGAGAAATCGCCGGCGGCAACGTGCTCGGCCAGCTGCGCGGCCGTGAATCGATCCAGATTGAGCTTCATTACTCGCTCTCCCCCTCTCCCAAAATGGACGGCACGCGGAAGTAGCGGTCGCGTGCGCTGCCGGCGTTTTCGAGCGCAACGCCGAGCGGCAGGTCGCGCTCGGGCTCGCGCAGGTCGTCGCCCATCACGTTGGACAGGCTTCCGATAGGATGGAACATGGGCTCCACGTCGGGCAAGTCATATTGCAAGACGGGCTCGAGCATCTGGACGGCGTCGTTCATGTAGGACGTCATCTGGGTGAGCTCGTCATCGGTCAGTGCGATCTTTGCGTACTCGGCGATGCCGCGCACGTCTTTCTCGCTGAGTGCCATAGGCGCTCCCTTCCGCATAACAGTTAAACCGCTCTAGTATACAAGGCAACGCCGCTTAGAGCAGGTGCTTTACCCAAATGCAGCGAAAACGTAACGAGGACGGCGGATGCGTCCCGGCGGTTATGCAGCAAAATCTGCATCGCCACAATGCAAAACCGTCCCGCCCACAACGAAGACCATCACAACATTCGACGCTTTTCGCCAAATCGCGATTTTCATCGAATGTTGCGATGGTTCGGGAGTCCCGGCCACCACAAAGGTGCCTGTCCCCTTTGTGGTGGTTCTGAAGAATGTCTTATGCCGAGGCCTTGGCCTTGCGACGTTTGCGGACCGCGTGGATCACGATGTCCAGCAGCAACAGCATAACGGCTACGACCACAATGAGCACGGCAAACTCGCGCTTGCCCCAGTGGCGGCCGGCCAGCGACTTTTGCTTGTCGACGTCCTTCTTGCTGTACTTGGTGCGCACGCAATGCACCAGCAGGCGATGGTCGTTCACGCCGTAGGGCGTGCAGGTGACGAGCGTCACCTTGTCGGCGCCGGGGTCGATGGTCAGCGACTCCATCTCCTCGGGCAGCACCACCTCGGAGTCCACCATCTTGTAGGCGAGCGTCTTGTTCATGGTGTGTAGCAGCACCAGGTCGCCGGGCTCCAGCGAGTGGATGTCGTCGAACATGCTCAGGTTGCGCATACCCGAGTGCGCGGTGAGCACGCAATGCGTCGAGGTACCGCCCACCGGCAGGCTCGTGCCCTCCAGGTGGCCGACGCCCGCCATGAGGACTTCTTCGCTCGTGCCGTGGTAGATGGGCATGCTCACGTCGATGGAAGGGATCTCGACCCAGCTCATCATGGGGTCGCGGTCAAAGATGAGCTGCTGAGCGTAGGGCTCGATCTGGTCGGCGGGAAGCTCGGTGGCCTCGCCCGCCAGCTGTTCGTTAAAGGAGCGCGCCTGAAGCAGGATGCGCTCGCGCTCCTCTTCCGAAAGCGCGTCCACGGTGCTGGACACCGTGCTGATCTGGTTGAACACGCCCGATGCCTCGAGCCGGTCCAAGATCCACGGCCAGGTCATAAGACCCACGCCAATAAGGATGATGACGATGGTGATGAGCCGGTCGGCCCAGCGCGGCAGCCGCTTGCGACGGCGCTTGGGCTTTGGTTGAGGTTTGGGCTGAGGGCTTGAGCCACCGTTGTCCGCGGCGTTATTGCTCTTCACATGTTTGGCGCCCTGCACCATCGCCGGTCACTCCTCTACAACTCAAGTTGTCTAAACAAATAATAGCCGATTAGCGAGCTTCCGCGCCGGACAACGCAGCTTGACCGCACCGTCCGGGCCACGTAACCCCACTCAACCAATCAAGCCATATGTTGTTTTCATCGTCTCGAGCAACTGCACCATCGTTACGCCCGCAACCCCGATCTGTTTCAGATTGACGTCGCCCACCTCGCAATCTTTAACAAACGCAAGCATATCGTCCTTCAGTTCTCTGCCCAGGTCGACACCTTCCGACTCGCCAAGCAGCTGAGCAAGCCTCAGCGCATCGCGTTTATGCTTTTTTACCTTCCTCGAATCAACGTTCTCCCCCGCTTCCCTTCTAGCTTTTAGGTCGAGATACGCCTTCGCTTTGAACGGGACAATGTATTCCGTACCCAGGACCGAAACGCCGCCTACGGTCCGAATTCCCTGAAGGAACAAGCTGTAGTAAGCATCGTCCAACAAAATTGCCGAAAGACTGCTTATGTTTTCATCAACGTGAATTGGCGCCACATCAATCCCCTCACGACCCTTTAGAAAGTCGGGGCACTTCGCGAAGAGTTCGATCATATGGGGGTAACCCGGCCTCTTAGGCTCTGTAAACCGATAAAAACATGAGCCTTTACCTTCGCCCCAGCCGCAGCGGTAGCCGCCATCACGCACCAAAGTCCATATGGCTTCTGCCGTCTGAGGCAACCGGTCATCGGCGACAATTACCACATCAAAATCATGAGTCGCCCTGAATGAAAGCCCCGCCTCCGCGAGCAAAATGTCGCATGCTGTGCCGCCGATAAGGGCATACGATCCTGCAGCTTCTTGCATATGCTGCTGAAATTCTTGGAGACCCTCTACAGCGCTTCTTGCCATGGATATTCCTTTCCAAACATGCGATCGATTTCGAGCTGAATTCGCTCATCGTTGATTGCCGCCAAAGATAGCGCAAGCGAAATGTTGTCGACACGGGAGGAGTCGGCAAACACGGGCGCATAGCGCCACACTTGGATCATCGCCGTTTCGTTATCCGGCAACTCCCCGTCTGCGACTTCGAGGTCGCTCAGTTGACGCCATGCACTTCTTAAGACGGCCTTTTGTTCCATGCCCGGCGCAGCGAGCATCGAACGCGCAGCGAGCGCCGTCTCCCCGGCGTCAACAAGACAGTCGATCTGCGGCGTCTTCCTTGCAAAAAAGACCTTCGAGACAGGCGAGGAGAGCTCTGCCATGTGCTCGCTGAGCAGAAGATCAACGGCAACAGGGAACACGACGACACGTCGCTCGCGACGCTCGCGCCTCGCGAGCCCCCTGTCAACAAGCTCGGTTATGGCCTCACTCGCGCGGCTTGCCGAAATCCCAAGCGCTCGACAAAGGTCATAGGGACGATATGGCTCCTGGGCTGCTCCCCAGATTGCGGCAGCCTGCGCGTTGGGTGACATCTTGGTCGCGTGGTTGCGAAACCGGGCACCGCCCCTCTCCGTGCAGGCTGTGCCCATAAATGGAAGAAAAGCCTGTCTACCTGGGCAGACAAAGGGAATCCCTTGTGCGACCAAAGCTTTGCGCTGACGTGCATCGGCATCAGGAAACGAAACGACAACAGGAATCTCCGCACGCAAGGCTAGCTGACTATAGACTCTCTTAGCCTCGGGAAGCCCGACGCCAGTAGGCAAACTTGCAAGCAAAAACGAAAAACCGTTTGCGTCGACAGCGCGGACCTCAATCGCTCGCAGATGCAGCGGCAAGCGTGCGGATCCAGGCCAAGTTTTGGTCTTGGAGGAGAGGCCTAGTGCTTCTTGTAAGTAGTTTAGCGCTTCGTTCATTTCCATTGTTTTCGTTCGATTCCAGTTTGTATTGGAATTATACATTATTTTTGGAATTAACGAGATACCGTTCGTGCCTAAGCCTATATTTGAGTTTTCAAAATGTCTCGAATCGACTGGGCGATTCGGGATACAATTTCAATAGAAAACGACGCACCCCGCGTAAGTACTTAGGAGCGCGGGCGGCCTAGTTTTCTGGTTTTGTTAAATGCCCGGGATCCGACCCCCGGGCATTCTTATTTGCGCTTGCGGCGCAAATGCCGTCCACCGTCCGCACCGCGCGTGCGCCTACGGACCTTAAACCGAACCTCATACGAGTCAAGAAACGCGATGACGGATGAGTCCGCATCGGACGGTGGAGGCTGCCTGTGTTGTCCAAAAAAAACGGGGCAAACTCCAGCGCGGAGTCTGCCCCGAAAAGAGAATGGCAAAGCAAGAACGTCGATGGACGAGAAAAGTGTCCGCAAGTCTCATGGCCATCACATCCCACCTGCCAAGGGGATGGATGAGTGAGCGTTACTCCTGCTCGGACTCCTCAGCCTGCTTACGGCTGCGGATGAGGTGCGCCACGCCAATGCACAGCACCGCGCCACCAGCGATCCAAGTGAAGGTCACGCCGTTGAGACCGGTGAGGGGAAGGCCTGTGCCCTTCTGGTCGACAATTGTGAAGCTGAGCTTACCGACCTCAGCCTTTGCAGAGTTAGCCTGAACAACATCTTGACCTGCCACGATAGCACTCGTAGCGTCGGGCATCACATCCGTACCGGCCTGGTTGAGCGTACGGCTGATAGTGAAGGTAACACCACTTGCTGCGGAATTGTTGTACCCAGGGGCAGGCTCAACCTCCTTGAGGACATAGGTTCCCTCATCGAGACCGACAACATTAATTTTGCCGTCGTTATCCGTGGTAAGCTGCACCACTTCGCCTTCGTTATGTTTTACACCCTCAGCGTCGATGTACTTGTTTTCGATGGTTTCGCCATTCTTCTCCTGCAGAGTGAATTTAACGCCCGAAAGAGTCGGGTTTTTGTCATTTACAGTGTCACTACCGACCTTGGTGACGTCAATGCCGTAGGTGTAATCATAAGCAGGGTGAATTACCGTATTGCCCTCTCCAGCACCGTGCGGATTGTTAGAGTAGGTAAGCGTAACCTTATTCTCCTGAGCTTTACCAACCAAGCCATCGAATTCTTTTTTGATCTTGCCACTTTCGAAGATCTTGGTGGAGTCGAGCTTGGCCTTGTACTCGACAGTCACCTTCGAGTCACTGTTCAACGCAATGGCAGTGCCGCCCGCGTCCGTGCAATTCTTGAGATTGGTGAAGCCGACAGTTATCGTATCGTTCTCGTACTTGGCGGTGTAGCAGCCAGTCTTGACCTTGGTATCACCAATCTTGACCGTGACAGCGGGCGTCTTGCCATCAGATTCAAACTCGGGCGTCATGGATTTGGGAAGATTATCCGTGAAGGTGTACTTGTAGGTGCTGTAAGTGTTGATGTTACCCGCAACGGTACCGGTAAGCAGGTAGTCGACATAGTCGTCCATCTGAGAGTCCGCAGCCTTATTGGGATTCTCGGGTGTGCCGAACGTGCTCCCCTTTGCGTCGTCCTTTACGGCCTTAGTCACAGTGGGGACCTGCTTCTTGGGAGCAATGGTCTCATCGGAACCGCCGACAACGGCGAAAATCGGCGAAGTGAAGGTATCCGTGTTGCGCCCGGCGACAGCATTTGGGTCCCTGACGACACTCTTAGTCACGAAGAGCCAGTAGCCGGTATTCAGACCAGTGAAGGTGCCACCGGTGCTCGTTTTGCACTCATCCGTCCCTTCAGTGATATTGGCGTCCTCCAGTGCCTTGGCGATCTTGTCGAGGGTCGTTCCGGCATCGAGCTTAGTAGTCTTGTCTGTACCTGACTCGTACTTACCTTCGGTTTTAGCTTTAAGCCAGTCAGCCCACTTCTGAGCATCATTGCCGGAGGGCTTTGTAACGTCGCTAGTATCGGCAAATGCCCCGATCACAGCATCCCTAACGGCATCTGACACCCACTCAATGTCGGAAAGCGTCTTAGCGCCATTCCAGTTGTTAAAGCCATCCAAATCCTGCGTGACCTTGGCCTTGAAAATCTGGATACCCTTAAAGGTTGTATCCGTATAGGTCTTCTCGTCAATCGTTACATTGCCATCCGGAGCCACCGTTGGCGTGCCATCAGCAAACGCCATGGTCACCGGGGCCATGACGCCACCGAAGCTCAACGCTGCTGTGAGGCCGGCGGTTACTGCCAGGCGTGCGATGTTCTTGCTCATGCTCATCTTCTTTTCCTCCGTTTTCCGTTTGATTCCCATTCGATCGGTCATCATCTGTCTGTGTCTTAGCATCTACTTCGCTACGTCTCGCCCCGCTCTCTGTGGGGCTGCCAGCTACTCTTTATGGCTGCCACCTCCCCGCTTGACCAGGAGCGCGACCACGATGAGCGCGGCTCCGGCGACCGCTGCGGCGGCCGCGGCGTACATTGCCATATCGCCAGTCGAGGGCATAAAGCCTCCGGTGGTAATGCTAGGGGGTGTGCCGGTGGGCGTGTTGATGAGCGACGCCTCCAGGCTGCCCGTCGAACCGTCCGCGCTGTCGGCGCGCAGGGGCGACTCGGCCGTGATGGTGAGCTTGGGCTTGGCGGCGGCCACCTGGTCGACGTCCAGGCCCTCGGCCTTAACCGTCACACAGCGCGTGCCCTCAAAGGCGGTGTAGCCCTTGGGCGCCTTGAGCTCGCGGACCTCCAGCTTGCCCGAGTCCACGCCCGAGACGGTCACGCGGCCGTCCTCGCCCGTGGTGACGGTGGCCTTGCCTTGCGCATCCCACGTGCCATCGGCCGACAGCGTGCGACCGCGGTCGTCGGCGATGCTCAGGACCGCCCCGGGCAGCGGCTTGTCGCCGTCGCTGCCGCGCTTGGTGAGCGCGAGATCCCACGTGTAGGCGCACGCGTCGTCGCTCGGCGTGCGGGTGAAGCCGGCGTCGCCGGACTGGTCGGCGAGAGGAGAGCGCGGGTAGCGCAGGTAGACCTCGTTGGGGTTGCCCTTCGCGATGCCGTGGTTGCAAGCGCTGCTGAGCGGCGCATTGTACACGGCGACCACGCGGGCGCCCGCGGTAAAGGCGTCGGCCCCGCCGAGCGCGGCGACCAGGTCGCCGGTGCGCACGGTGAAGGTCTTGCCGTCCGCCGCTACCTTGGTGACGCACTGGGCCGTGATATCGGTCCAGCCCTTCGCGGGCTCGGAGCCGGCGCGCCCGTCCTTACCGGTCGAGACGGCGTCAAAGCCGCCGTCCGCGCCCGCCGCCACGTACACGCGCATGCTCGCGGCCACCCTGGAAGGGTCGAGCCCCGCGCTCATGGTGTCGACGAACTGCACCGTGTAGGTGTCGTAGGCGGTAAGACCCGCCGGGACCGTGGCAGAGAGGCGCCAGTACAGGTCGTCGGCGACCGTGGCGTCGGCGGCTTTCTGCCATGCGGCAGTGCTGTCCTCCTGCACGTGCTTTTGGACCTTGGGCGTCGCCGCCTTGGGCTTGACGGTGACGGCGCTGCCGCCGACCAGGACCATAATCGGCGCGGTGCCGACCTCGCCCTGAGCGATGGCGTCGTCTTTGGCGACGATGAGCCAGTAGCCGCAGGACAGCTCGGCCGCCGCGCCCGCGTTAAGGGCCATGGACTCGGCGCGAGAGCCCTGGAGGGAACGAGCGAGCTGTGCGCTCAGCGCGCTCGTAAGGTGGGAATCGGTGTTGAGCCACTCGGCAGCTTCCTGCGCGGTGGTCTGGGAATTGGGCATGCCGGCGCTGTGCAGCACAGGCAGCGCGGCATCGCGCACGGCGTCGCTTGCCCAGGCGAGGTCGGTGGCGATCTTGGCGTCGCTGTCGCCGTCGACGACGTTGGCGCTAAAGATCTGGTAGGCGTCGTAGCTGCTCGCCACGGTGCCGCTCACCGTGATGGAACCGGTCGAGGTCGGCGCGGCCTGCGCGGAAGCGGGGAACACAACCGCGCAGGTGCCGATCAGGAGGGTAAGCAGCGCAAACAAGATCGGGAAGGAGCAAACTTTCTTATTCACGACGCTCACCTCCCTTCGCATTCGCCTTGCGACGAATGTGCATCCAGGCTGCAGCAGCACAAAGCACCGCCGCGCCGGCAAGGTACGTCAGAGTGACGCCCGACATACCAGAAAGGGGCAAAGAGGTTGAGTAAGTGTTGGTGAAGGTGGGGGTGGAGGTTTCGGTGAGGTTCAGTTCTTCGGCACCGACGTCTGCTTTCCAGTTGCCATCGGAGTCAACGGTTCCCTTCTTGTAGGTCACCTTCGCGGGGACGATTTTGCCATTTTTCTGATCCGCCATCGTGACGTCAAGCTTATAGACCGAATGATCAAACTTGTAATGCGAGAAAATCGAGCTATCGTCCTTCTCGCGCATGTAGTACGTGAAGGTCTTGGAAGCGCCACGACCCGTAGAGTCACCAGCAGTGTAGGAATCCTTCGTGATATCAGAGAGCGTGTACGCAATCCCCTTATCAAAGACGAACGGAAGCGTCTGCTTCTTTTTATCGCCAGAGGTCACGGCAGTGCCGACGATGTCTTCGTCTCTAAATCTGCTGTCTTTCGCAAGCTGAAGCGTAAACTCCTTCATCTCGCCGCCCTCAACGACCTTAGTCGCCTTGGGAGTCCAAGAGCCGCTGGAGGTGTACGGAGTGTACTTGTTGGTGAAGGTCTTTTCCCCATTGGAGCCAGCGACCACATAATAATAGCCGTCAGAATCTGCCTGCACAGAACGCGGACCGCTAGTTGAATCACCGAAGTGCTTGGTTACAGTCATGCCATTGATCGTGTAGTTATGGATTGTAAGCTGTTTGGTCTCGGTCGCATTACCCCGAATCGGAACAGACATGAGCACATCTGACTTGCCTTCTGCGAGTTCAACCGTAATCTCGTACACGGCCGGGTCGTACGTGATGTCGGAATCAGTGCCAGCATTTTCAACCAAATAGTATGTAATCGTGCCAGTCGTACCGTTCGCTGTGAACTGCTCACCAAGGTCAAACTTGATGTTGCCACTTTTATCATTACTCGCAGTTCCAACCGCAGTGCAAGCGTCAGGATTGAATACCCCGCGAGCGATAGGATCACTCGAATCCTTGCGGTAGACCGTAAAGGTGAAATCCCCAGCCTTAAGCTCACGACCGGCCAACTTCTTGGTCGCCTTCAGCTTAAGGCTCGGGTAGACGTACGTATCCGCAGGCACGCCTAGGTACAAGTCGCCATTCGACATGATGCCGCCACCATGGTCCCAGGAATAGTTGCCCGTGATGAAAGTTCTGGCAGCTTTCTGCGCATTATTCGCTTCATCACTTCCAGCTGTGACACCCGAAGACAGACCGACGCTCCGATAAATCTTCACGCCGCCATTGGCAGGGATATCGATAGGCTCACTGAGTTCTTTGGTATCACTGCGTTCTTTGCTTCCAGAATACTTGGCGTCTCCGTCGCCGAGCATCTTGCCGATTACTGCCGCAAGCGGTTCCTGATGGCCAGCCGCTGCCGCAAGGAAGAAATCGGCATGACCCCTATCGCGAAACACCTCCGATCTGTATGCATCTTTATCTTGATTCTTGCCACTACCACCACCTGAAAGATGGGGTTTAGCTTCATTGCCGGTATTGTTCTGTGAGTTGTAAGCATATTTATAATCGCTTTTAAAACGATCTTCGCCATCAGACTCAGCGCCGGCAGACAAATTGCCAAAGATTGCCGTGCCCTCAGTGTTCGTTACCAACGTCTTGCCCGTGGGGCAGACTGCAACGCCACCGCCGTAGCCGCCAGCTTCATTGGCGCTAATGTACGAGTTATATATGAATAGCCTACCAGCAGTATATTCCTTGCCTTGGTCTGAGTTTCCCTGAACAAAGATGCCGCCGCCACCCCAGTCAAAGCGAGACATGCAGTGATTGTTTGTGATGTAGACTTTACTATCTTCAGTACCGTTAATCATCGCGTCAACCATCTGGCCCACTCGAATGCCAGCACCCTCAGATCGGAAGCTCACGTTAGAGGCAATAATTCCTCCCGTGATATTCAGCCACGCCATTCCTGAGCGAGACGTTTGGCTATTCCGTTCGACATCGGTAACGTAAACGCCGCCGCCGGCTTCCTCGGAGTAGTTGCCGGTAATCTGACCATCGGAAATAGTGACTTTCGCTCCATAGTTGGCAGCAAGCCCAGCGCCGCCATGGTCACCGTTGCCATCGTGGCCGCAAAATTTAGCCATTCTATTATTCGTGATATGGCCACCAGAAACGGTAACGCTACCGCCTGAAGCCATGATACCGCCGCCGAGACCGGCACCAGAAGCAAGCGTGCTGTTGCCGGAGATTACGCCACCAGCTATGGTAACCGTGGAGCCTTTAGCATACACACCGCCGCCATTAGGAGCGCTGTTGCCGGCAATTACGCCGCCAGTCAGATTAAGGGTCGAGGCGCCGCCTTTCTCGTTGGATACCATAATGCCCGCGCCGTCACCCGAGCCTGAAGCGCCGCAAACGTATCCACCGCTCATATTGACGGTAGAACCGTTCTCGGCATAGATGAGGTTGCCGACGTTGCAGTCCTTTTTCTGCGTAACAGCGCCACTTTCGAGGTTAAACGTGCCATGTTGGTAAACGTTAATGAGCCTCATCTTGGAGTTCTTGGTGACTCCAACAATTGCACCCTTAATAGTCGCATCGTACTCTTTGATCTTCTCAGTGGTACCTACACCACTTGCAGTCGATTCGGTTACGTAATAGGTAAGATCTTCCGGAACTTCATTACCGTCATAAGACATTATTGCCGTCTTGCCATAATTTTCAGGTGTCAGGTGCTCGTCCTTATCTTGCAGCTGCTGGCCGTCGGCAACTTTCTCCGGTACTTTCCCGGAATCCATGACCGTAAGCGTCGCATAATCTGCAACATCGAACAACGGACTGGCATCACTATCGTGCTTAATCTTGAAGCCATTTAAGTCCAAGGTGATCTTGGTGTTTGCCCCTTCAAGCCGAATCTCATCGTCATACTCAATATCGGCAGTTAGCTTAAAAGTAGCAGCACCGTTTCCATCGCGTAGATTCTCGTTAAGGAGCTTTGACTTCAGATCTGTCCCGCTGCTAATTTCATGAGTCGGTTCATTCTCTGCGGCAAGTGAGATTGCGCCCTCGCCGTTAGCACCGTCATCCGCACCCTTGGCTTCCGCGTCATCGGCGGTCGAGTCTGCTGCAACGGAATCTTCGCTCGCACCATTCTCGGCATCGTCGCCATTCTGGTTTTCGACATCACCATTAGTAGTGTCGCCTACATCAGTAGACTCACTTGAGGAACCCCCCCCCATCACAGTTTCCTCGGTAGAAACCGTCTGGGCATCATTGGCAATGGCCTGCGAGATCGGGGGCATGACGAGCGACAGTACCAGGCTCAACACGGAGGCTCCGCACAAAACGCCTGCCAGTACACGGCGCGTCGCTTTATTACTCTGCTTAGATTTGTCCGAATTCGCTTTCATCGATGTCTCCTCCCCAAGAGACCGCGATCTTGCTCTTTCACTATCAAACGTATCTGCGCAATCTGTAATTGCGCACGCTTGTAGTACATATTGTAACGATTGTTTGAACATCTAAGCAAAAATACCGATAGTTTTGTAGCGAATTCTCAATTCTCTTGACATTTACTCAGATTTGCTTTTGTTTATTCGCTATTTAGTTTTTATTTCTGCTGGTAATTTAGTTGCCTATCATTTTTTAATAGCATTTTATTTATTTGCACAACATTTTGCTCAAGAGTAAACATCCTGTGAACGGTCGAAAATCGACCGTGAGCGGTAGGTCATCAACCGGGAGGAATACCCTACCAAACTGATGAGAATATCTTTAACCCATCGGTGGTTAGAAGCGTAATGTTCAGACAACTAGATTTGAATTTTCGCGCAGATTTTAGGCATCAATTCGCCCAAATCGCCTGAGGCCACCACAAAGGTGCCTGCCCCTTCGTGGTGGTTCTCCCCCGGCGCTATAGCAGATGTTCCTCGATAAAGATCGCGATGCCGTCTTTGTCGTTGCTGGCGGTTACAAAATCGGCGGCGGCACGGGTGGCGACGCTGCCGTTTGCCATGGCCACGCCCACGCCGGCGTCAGCCACCATGCAGGTGTCGTTATCGGCATCGCCAAACACGCAGATGTCCCGGAGCTCCATGTCGTTGAGCTCCGCCACGCGCACAAGGCCGCGCGTCTTGGACACGCGCGGATCCATAAACTCGTAGAGCCGCTGCGTGGTTTGCAGAGCCGCCGCCTTAACAGTGTCATCGGCAAACGTCGATGCTCGCTCAATCACCCGCGGCATTACCTCGGGCGCCATGGTAAACATCACCTTGGGCTGCGGCTCGCGCAAGAACTCGGCAAAATCGACCACCTGGTAGGGCACGCCGTCGACGCGCGACAGGTGCTCGACGCACGCGTTGCTCTCGGGCACGTAGAACACGCCGTCTCGGGGGCAGACGGGCGTTGCCGGAAGGTCCGCCATGTGCTTGCAGGTGCGCGCGATGGTCTCGCCCGGCAGCGGATAGCTCAGCTCGTTGATGTCGTGCGCGCGGTCGATGACCTCGGCGCCACCGCAGCCCACCATCACGTCTACCAGGCCTTCGATGCCCCAGAGCTCGTACATGGCCTCGGTCGCGTGGGCGTCGCGCCCGGTGCACAGGCCAAAGAGCACACCGCGCTCGCGCAGGGCGCGGATCGCCGCCACGGTGCGCGGGGACACCGTGTGCTGGCTCGTGAGCAGCGTGCCGTCGATATCGCAGAACACGGCTTTGATGTGGCTGAAGGTGGTGTCCATGGGGGCCTTTCTGGGTTGTGCGGCGGTGTGGGGTGTATTCGTGAACGGCGTACATGGTATACCAAGGCACAGGCGCGGCCCGTCAAAGCAAAAACCACCACAAAGGTGCCTGGCCCCTTTGTGGTGGCCTGGCCGGAACGCAAACCATCACAACATTCGACGTTATTCGGCAAAATCGCGATTTTCATCGAATGTTGTGATGGTTTTTACTGCCTTGCGGCACGATCAAAATGCCGGCGTCCAAACAGCAGCAACGCCGCGGGAACTGCCGTCACGACCATGCCCGCACCAACGAGCGTCTGCTGCACACCAAACGTCGCCGCCAGCCACGGGGCAATCGCCAGCGGGGCCACGCCGGCGAACATATTGCCAAAACCCATGACCGAGTTCACGCGACCGAGCTGCTCGAGCGGGGCCGTCGTTTGCACGATCGTGTTGTGGAGCGGGTTGACGACGCCCCAGGCCACGCCTAGGGCAATCTGGCCGACAAGGGCTACGCCCACGTACAGCGTTCCCACGTAGAGCAGGCTTCCCAGACCCACGGACATGAGCGCCACAAGCAGCGTCTTAAGGTTGACCAGGTGCGGCGGCAAGCGGAGCGCGGCCACGGCGCCCAGCACCGCGCCCACACCGCTGGCCGACGAGAGCCAGCCCATCCATTCGACACCGACGTGCAGGACATCGCGGTAGAAGAACGACTCCAGCGGATCGAAGGCACCGTAGCCAAAGTTCGAGAGGAAAATAATGCAGAACAGCAAGGCGAGGATACTGTTGGTGAAGACTGTCTTGATGCTTGTCGCGAAGGTGACGCGGGCGAACGTGCTGGGGTTGGAGCTTTGGCTGGCAGTGATTGCCTTTGTACTGCTGTCCGCGGGAGTACTTTCACGCGCGGCGACGCGAACTGCTTGCGGTCTAAAGCCCCGGCCGGCAATGAACGCCAGTACGGTAAAAATCATCATGAGCACGAACACCGCGCGTGACGATGTAGCCGCCGCGACAAAGCCGCCCAGTGTGGGGCCGACGATAATGCTCACGTTGGAGAACATGGTTATGGCGGAGTTGATGTCTTTGAGTTCGGCGGGATCGTCGGTGAGATATGCCGGATAGGACGTGGCGATGGGTTGGGCGAATCCCATCACAAAACCTAGGAGCGCCGCGTCGGCAAGGACTGTTCCGGTCGCGCTGCCAAAGGCGATGATTGCCGCACCCGTCGCCAGCGTGCCGACGATACTCAACAAGAAATGGCGACGTGGGCCCCAGGCGTCGAGCGCAGCGCCGCCCGCAAAGGACCCCAGGATCACGAATACGTTCATAAACAGAACGGCCAGCGATGTCGCCACGACCGAGGCATCGTCTGCATAGGTGAGCGTTCCGATGACACCGATAAAGTAGCTGGTCTGAAAACCGGTGTAGATGAGAAAGCGCATCGCCACCAGGCGCTTGGCCTGCACGGACAGCGATGGTTGAGGTTTTGAGAAAAGAGAGGCAAGCATGGAGACTCCTTGTTTCATACGAATGCGGACGGCGGGCATTCGCCACCGTCTGTCAAATCAATCTATCCGCATGAAACATTAAGGGCGCATCAAGCCCCTTCTCTCCGTTTTTCGCTCAGTATGAACTACTTGGTAGATTGTAAGGCATGTCCCACACATCTAACAAAGCAAAATCACCACAAAGGTACCTGGCCCCTTTGTGGTGGAAACAGCGTTTGCCCAGATAAAACCTACCAAAATAAACCTGTCCCTTTTTGGCAGGTTCAGCGTCAAGCCTTAAAGGTGGTCTTGGATGAGGTCGCAGATGGCTCGGGCGTCGTTGATGTTGATGGCTCGGGTCGCGAAGCCGGCGTCGAAGGCCTGACGCGCCAAGGCCTCATTGCAGGCAAGGGCCAGCGTGTGACCGTCGACCAGGTCGAGCGAGCTCTTGCCGCGCAGACGGTCGACACCGGAGCGCGCGACCACAATGTTGTCGAAGCCCTCGGTCTTGTAGCCCTCGATGATCACCACGTCGACATCGTTGTAACGCGACAGTAGCTCGCGCGCGGGCATCTCGTCCTCCTCGCGCGTGTCGGCGTACTCCGCCCAGCGCGTGGCGCAGATGAGGCCCACGTGTTTGGATCCGGCCTGATGATGGCGCCACGTATCCTTAGCGGGCACATCGATATCAAAGCCGTGGTGCCCGTGATGCTTGAGCGAACCCACGCGCAGGCCGCGGCGGGTGAGCTCGGCGATAACCTTCTCGACGAGCGTGGTTTTGCCCGAGTTTTGGTAGCCGATAAACGCGATCGCGGGGACGGCCGGAGTGGGAGCTGCGGGCGTGACGGCGACGGGTGCGCTCGCGGGCGCGGCACCGTTAGCGGCCACGGACTCAACGGCAGCGGCCTGACGCTCTGCACGATCCCACACACCCGAGCGGCCGCCTTCCTTGTGCAGCAGGCGCACGTCGACGATCTCCATGCCGCGATCGACGGCCTTGCACATGTCGTAGATCGTTAGGCACGCAGCGCTCGCGCCGGTCAGGGCCTCCATCTCGATACCCGTCTTGCCCGTCACGCCGGCCGTAACCAGTACGTGAAAGCCAACCTGCCCGTCCGCGCGCGCCGGCGCCCAGCCCTCGGGCACGTTCTCGACAGGCATCCCCGCCGAAGCGATGGGCGCAATGTCGCACTTGCTCTTGGTAATGAGCAGCGGATGGCACATGGGGATGATGTCGCTCGTGCGTTTGATGGCCATGATGCCCGCCACGCGCGCGCAGGCAAGCACGTCGCCCTTTTTGGCGCGGTCTTGCAGCACCATGGCCTGCGTCTCGGGATGCATGAGGATGGTGCCCTCGGCGATGGCGATGCGATGCGTCTCGGCCTTGTCGGACACGTCGACCATGCGCACCTCGCCCCTGGCGTCCACGTGCGTCAGCTCGTCGCGACGGGCGTCACGGGCGGGCTCGGTGGCAGCGCTGGCAGACGGCTGCACGGACGTGTCGGCGCTGCCAGCATTCGCCGCAGCCGTGGCTTTGTGGGCAGACATCGCGGCCCTGCGAGCGGCCTTGGTGGCATCGGCGTACCTGCTCTTGGCCATATGATCATCCTCCGATTTGGGACATAAATCGTTGCGTGCCCTCAATTATCGCGTGTTCCTGCGGTTTGTGGGCCACGGCATCGCGCCAAATCGAAAGTACCTGCATATCATCACCACGGCGCAGCGCCTCACGCACCGAATACTCAGCATCGCTGAACAGGCACGGACGCACGTTGCCGTCGGCCGTCAGGCGCAGACGGTTGCAATTCGCACAAAAATGGTTGGACATGGCGCTAATAAAGCCAACCGTTCCCGCCGCGCCCGGAAAGTGCCAATAGCGCGCAGGGCCCGCGCCGGCAGGAGCGTCGTTGATGTCGAGCGACTCGAGCTCGCCCAGTCCCGCCGCGGTGGCCCCGGCATTGATGCGCGCCCGCAGCTCGTCGCTCGGCACGGTGTCGCTCGCGTCCCACAGCTCGGGATTGAGCGCGGGCGCATGCGGGTCCACAGCGCAATGCGAGCTCGTGTGCTCGTCGCCGATGGGCATATATTCGATAAAGCGCAGGTGGATGGGGCGGTCGACGGTCAGTCGTGCGAGGGCCGCCACATCCTGGTTGAGCCGGCGCACCACAACGCAGTTGACCTTAACGGGCTCAAAGCCCCAAGCCAGCGCCGCATCGATGCCTGCCATGGTCTGCTCAAGCCGGCCCAGGCGCGTGATCTTTCCAAACAGCGTAGGGTCGAGTGTGTCGAGCGAAATGTTGACGCGGTTAAGCCCGGCATCTTTAAGCTGCGGCGCCAACTTGGGCAGCAGGGCGCCGTTGGTGGTAAGCGAGATGTCCTCGATCTGCGGAATCGCGCGGATGTCGCGAATGAGCGGGATGATACGGCGGCTGACCAGCGGCTCGCCGCCCGTCAGGCGCACGCGGCGAATGCCCTCCCCCGCCACCAAGCGCACAAAGCGGGCGATTTCCTCGGCACTGAGCAGCTCGTCGTGTGCGCGGGGCGCCACGCCATCGGCCGGCATACAGTAAATGCAGCGGAAATTGCACTTGTCGGTAACGGCAATGCGCAGGTAGTTGATATCGCGGCCAAAGCCGTCATGTTGCACGTGCCCGTCCACGCAGCCCTCCCCTCACGCGGCGTTTTATTCTTCGGAAAACATAATACCCCACGAGAGAATCACGCCGACACCCGTACGACAGGACAGGTCACTTTGGGCAAGACCGGCTTCCCAAGCCCATCCTCAGCACAGACCATCACAGCATTCGATGCTTTTCCCGTTTTTGGCAAAAAACGTCGAATGTTGTGATGGTTTGCTTGCCCACGGCACCCCGTAGAAGGGCCAAAGCGCCCCTAAAGGCCGCCGTCCCAGTGCCGAATCACGAATTCTCGCAGGTCGTTCTGACGTTTCTGGAACGCTTCGCTTCGATCGCACTTGAGACCCATAGCAAGCGCGATGGCGTTCATCGCCCGGTGCAATTGCAGCTGATGGGCAAACTGAGTCCCGGTGAGGACGATCATCCTAAAGCCCAGCGCGCTCAGCACGGTCATACGCTCCGCGTCCGACGCGCTGCGCTGTTTATCAAGATGGTCCGAGCCGTTGTATTCAATCCCCGTACCGCTCGCAGACGCATATACGTCGATCTCGAAATACCCGGCCTTTGCGAGATACTTGAACTCGTTGGGAACATCGACCCGATGGTTGAGCTCGATCTTGGCGTATCCCAGCCCACCCTGGGAACGTTTTGCTACGACCATGATTGCGGTGGCCGTCTCCATGGGCGACCGCGCGCCATCGTGCACGCGCTTGAGCGCGGCGGCCGCGCGCATAGCCCCCTGACGAGATTGGTTCTCATTGCAATAAGCGATCAAGTCGGCAACGGTATACCTCTGCCCCATCTCGATATAATCGCCTGTCGACAGATGATTCAAATGGTATCGGGCGCAGATTTCGTAGCCATATTCCAGCTGCTCGGGCTCACTCATCCACGAACCCGCTTGGACAAAGCACATGGCCTCATCAACCACTAGAAGGCCCTCTGCCACCTCGATAAGATGGCCTGGAGGTACCGGCGCTCCAAACACGTGGCACCTAAATCCAGCCGGCGTCGAGCGCTCAAAATCGAAGTTGACGAGCGTGTCGACATGATCGAGCTCTTCTCGTGGAATACCAAGCGAAACCAGATAGTCGGTAACGATCTCAACTGCCGTTGAAGCCCTCAGCCCCTTGGCATCGAGTCCCAATTTGGGCAGGCTCGCGGACGGCTCCGCCTCGTTAGCAAGCGAGTCCTCATCGTATAGGCGGCTTGCTCGCGAGAGCGGCTCGGACGGGCGTGCCACGTTGTGATACAGCCAGGCAGTCTTATGGGACAGGACGATCGGCAGGTCCATGAGCCCTCCAATGGAGTCGGATAACCAACCTTATTCCCCTGCCCACGGGTCCGCACACCTTCGTGCGCAAGAAAGCGATTCCACCCGGTCGAGTGGCAGAAAAACCATCACAACATTCGATGCTTTTCCCGATTTTGGCAAAAAACGTCGAATGTTGTGATGGTTTGAGGCGAGGTGAGGGGCACGGAGGGATCAAAGCATTGTGCTCGAACGGGTTAATCCAGCTCTTTTAAGCCATGCGCCAGCTGCCAGTACTCGCCGTGCTGGGCGAGCAGCTCTTCGTGCGTGCCGCGCTCGATGATGCGGCCGTGTTCGAGGACCATGATGGCGTCGGCGTCGCGGACAGTGGACAGGCGGTGCGCGATCATAAACGTGGTGCGACCGCGCATGATGCGGTCCATACCGCGCTCGATGAGCTTTTCGGTACGCGTGTCAATGGAGCTCGTGGCCTCGTCCAGGATGAGCACCGGCGGGTCGGCGACGGCCACGCGCGCGATGGCGAGCAGCTGGCGCTGGCCCTGCGACAGGTTGGCGCCGTCGGCCGTGACCGGTGTGTCGTAGCCTCTAGGCAGGCGGCGGATAAACGAATCCGCGCAGGCGGCCTCGGCAGCGGCGCGCACCTCCTCGTCGGTCGCGTCGAGCTTGCCAAAGCGGATGTTCTGCGCAATGGTGCCGCTAAACAGGTGCGTGTCCTGCAGCACAATGCCGAGCGATCCGCGCAAGCTGGCCTTGGCAATGTGCTTGACGTCGATGCCGTCGTACGTGATCTCGCCGTCATCGACCTCGTAGAAGCGGTTGATGAGGTTGGTGATGGTCGTCTTTCCGGCGCCCGTCGAGCCCACAAACGCAATCTTTTGCCCCGGCTTGGCAAACAGGTTGAGGTCCGTGAGCACGCGGGTGCCCGGCACGTAGGAAAAATCCACGGCATGGAAGCGCACGTCGCCGGCAAGCGGGACCAAGCCGCACGTGAGCTCGGTACCGTCGGCAGCCACCGCGCGGCCCGACTCATCAACGGCTGCCACGTCATGCAGGTGCCCGTAGACGCCCACGCCCTGGCCCTCGGGAATCTTCCACGCCCACGCGGCGTCGCCCGTCTGCACCAGCTCCACGCAGCCTTCGTCCACCTCGGGTTTAAGGTCCATAGCCGCAAACAGGCGCTCGGCACCGGCCAACGCGTTGAGCAAGAAGTTGCCCAGCTGCGTAAACTGATTGATGGGCATGGCGGCCTGGCGCACAAAGACCAGGTAGCTTGCAAGCGCACCTACGTCGGCGAGCCCCTTGATGCAGAGCATGCCGCCCGCCACGGCGACGATGGCATAGTTGACGTAGCCAATCACGACGGTCATGGGCACCATGGAGTTGGCATAGCTCACGGCGGCGGTGCCGGTGCGGCGAAGCTCGTCGTTGCGGCAGGCAAAGCCGGCGACATTCGCTGCCTCGCGGTTAAAGACTTTGATGACCTTTTGGCCCGAGACCATCTCTTCGATATATCCGTCCAGGTCGCCAAGCGATGCCTGCTGGGCGGCAAAGAAGCGCTTAGAGCGCGCGCCCGAGTAGCGCGCATACAGCACAATGGCCGCATCGCACACGAGTGTGATAATCGTGAGCTGCCAGTTAAGGATGATGAGCATAGCCGTGGTGCCCACAACCTGAATGGCGGCCTGAATCACGTTGGCAAAGCTGTTGTTAAGCGCCTCGGAGACGGTGTCGACGTCGTTGGTGAAAAAGCTCATGATGTCGCCCGAGCGCGTGCTGTCAAAATAGCTGAGCGGCAGCGTCTGGATGTGCGCAAACAGGTCGCGGCGAATATCGGACACCACGCGTTGGGCCGCGCGCACCATAATCTGCGAGTAGCCCAGGGCCGAGAGCACGCCCGCAGCGTAGATGATCGCCGTCAGGATGACCTGCTTGGCAAGCAGTTCCTCCCCGCCCGTGGCCAAACCGTTAACGATGGGGCGCACCATGTAGGTGCCGGCGAGGCTCGCGATGGCGGCGACGGAGGCGAGCACGCCCACCGCGAGCAACGAGAACTTGGCATGCCCCATGTAGGAGAGCAAGCGGCGTACAGTGCGCTTGAGGTCGGCCGGGCGTGCTTGGGCTGCGGTCTTAGGCATGGCGCTCACCCCCTTCCAAGGGCGATCCTCCGGGGACGGAGGAAAACGGATCATTCGCGCAACCATCGTCGTTGCCATCGCCGGCGTCCGCGTTCCCCGCAAACTCCATCTGCGAGGCGTAAATCTCCTGGTATATGTTGTCGCCCGCCAGCAGTTCCTCGTGCGTGCCCACGCCGTGGACACGACCGTCGTCCAGCACCACAATGCGATCGGCATCCATGACACTCGCGATGCGCTGGGCGATGATGAGCACGGTCGCATCGGGAATCCGAGCGATATGCTCGCGAATCTTTGCGTCGGTCGCCATATCGACCGCGCTGGTGGAGTCATCAAAAATGAGCACGCGCGGATGCTTGAGCAGCGTGCGCGCGATGCACAGGCGTTGCTTCTGGCCACCCGAGACACCGGCGCCGCCTTGGCCCAACTCGCCGTCCAGCCCGCCGATGCGATCAAGGAACTCGTCCACGCACGCCGCGCGGCAAGCCGCGAGGAGCTCATCGTCCGACGCCTGCGGATTGCCCCACTGCAGGTTCTCGCGCACGGTACCCGTAAACAGCACATTCTTTTGCAGCACAATGCCCACAGCGTCGCGCAAGGCGGCGAGGTCGTAGTCGCGCACGTCGTGTCCGCCCACAAGCACGGCGCCTTCGGTAGCGTCGTACAGGCGCGCAATCAGCTGCACAAGCGAGCTCTTGCCCGAGCCCGTGCCGCCGAGGATGCCCACCGTCGAGCCGCTCTCGATGCGAAGGTCGATATGCTCGAGCACATCCTCGGCTGCATCCGCGCGGTATTTAAAGGAAACGTCGCGAAATTCGATACTGCCGTCCGCTGGCGCCGCAATCGCGAGGTCTCCCGCGGGGTTGGCGATAAAGGGCTCCTCATCGAGCACCTCGGCGATACGGCCCACACTCGTAAGAGCGCGCGTGAGCAGCAAAAACACGTTGGAAATCATCATGAGCGAATTCATGATCAGCAGGACGTAGCTCATAAAGCCCGTGAGCGAGCCCACGCCCAGCTTGCCGGCGAGAATCATGCGGCCGCCAATCCACAGGATGGAGAGCGCAGCCACGTACATCGACAGCTGAAACACCGGCAGGTTGAGCACCGCGTTGCCAAAGGTCTTCGTCGCAGTGCCGGCGAGCTCGGTATTGACGGTGTCGAACTTGGCCTCCTCGTGCTCGGTACGAACGTAGGCCTTGACGGCACGCACGGCGGTGAGGTCTTCCTGTACCACGCCGTTGAGGTGGTCCATCGAGGTCTGGAGTTGGCGGTAGAGCGGACTGACGCGATAGGTGATGACGCCCAGTACGATTGCCAGCACGGGCAAGATGATCGCAAAGACGGTGGCGAGCGGGCGCGACAGCATCAGCGCGTAGATAAGGCCGACGATAAGCGTCACCGGGCCGCGCACCATAGGGCGAAAGCCGTTGCCCACAGCATTTTGGATAACGGTGATGTCCGTGGTCATGCGGGTGACGAGCGAGCTGGCGTCGTAGTTGTCCAGGTTACCAAAAGCGAGCGTCTGAATCTTTTTGTACTCGGCCTCGCGCAGGTTGGCGCCTAGGCCCGAGGCAACGCGGGCGGACGTGCGGGCATAACCCAAGCCCAGTACCAGCGAAAGCGCAGCGCACACCAACATGTACGCACCCTGTAGCAGCATGTAGTTGATATCACACGCAGGCACGCCCACATCGATGATGTTGGCCATGATGACCGGGATAAACAGCTCGAGCACCGTCTCGACCGACACAAAGAACACGCCGAGGATGGCATCGCGACGGTATGCCCCTAGATAGGAAAACAGTATTTTGAGATTGCGCACGCAGGTTCAACCCCCATCAAACGTTGTTCGCAAACGCACGTATTATTGCGCGCCGAATAATGGTGTCAAGTATTCCGAAATCGTTTTCTGCAAGGTTAGCGCCGGCGGCGAGTTCTCGTGATGTGTGTCCATATTCACTCGGAATAATGGTGCGCGAGACTTTTTTCGCTCCGGCGTCAACACAAACCTTGACTCTACAATCGTTGTAGGGTTTTCACTACACTGGTAGCTAAACGAACCAAGCCAGAAAGCCCCGCCCATGGAACACGACCTCACACGCGGCAATGTCCTTAAGACCATCGCGGTCTTTGCCCTGCCCTATATGCTCTCGTACTTTTTGCAGATGCTCTACGGCATGGCCGACCTGTACATGATGGGGCAGTTTAGCGGCGCCGCCGGCATCACCGCCGTGGGTAATGGCGCGCAGACGCTCTATATCATTACCGTGACGCTCGTGGGCCTGGCCATGGGAACGACGGTCATCGTCGGCCACGCCGTGGGCTCGCGTCGCTTCGACCGCGCCGAGACCGCCATCGGCAACACCATCACGCTCTTTATGGGTGTCTCGGTGGTGCTGGCCGCTATCCTGCTCGCACTGTGCCCGCAAATCGTGGCGCTCATTGGCACGCCGGCCGAGGCAGTCGAAGGAACCGCCGCCTACCTGCGTATCTGCTTTGTCGGCATTCCGTTTATCGCCGCATACAACATTCTTTCGGCCATCTTTCGCGGGCTGGGCGATTCGCGCTCGCCCATGTACGTGATCGGCGTGGCGTGCATCATTAACATCGCGCTCGATTTTCTGTTTATCGGGCACATGGGGCTCGGCCCCGTGGGCGCGGCGCTCGGCACGGTAACCGCCCAGACGGCCAGCGTTGCCCTCGCACTCGTGTGGCTCAAGAGCCGCCGCACGAACATCCACGTTAAGCGCAGCGACCTGCGCCCCCAGCCCGAGGTGCTCGGCAGCATTCTTAAGATCGGCGTGCCCGTGGCCGTGCAGGACGGCTGCATCCAGGTGGCGTTTATGTTCATCACCGTCATTGCCAACCACCGAGGGCTCGTCGACGCCGCCGCCGTGGGCCTGGTCGAGAAGATGATCAGCTTTTTGTTCATTGTGCCGAGTTCCATGGGTGCCACCGTCAGCGCGCTCACGGCGCAAAACGCCGGCGCGGGCAAGGGCGACCGCGCATGTCAGGTGCTTAAAGACGCCATGACGATCTCGGTGGTGTACGGCTGCCTGATCACGGTGCTGATGTGGCTGGTGGCGCCGGCGTTTATCGGCTTTTTTGCCAAGGACTCTGCGGTGGTCGCGGCCGGCACCGGCTATATGCGCAGCTATATTTTCGACGCGATTTTTGCCGGCATCCACATTTGCTTTAGCGGCTTTTTCGCTGCGTATGGCAAGAGCTACATCGGCTTTGCGCACAACGTGCTGGCCGTGGCGCTCATTCGCGTGCCGGGCGCGTGGCTGCTGTCGAACGCCTATTCCGACACGCTGTTTCCCATGGGCATCGCTTCGCCGTGCGGGTCGATTCTGTCGGCAGTCATCTGTGTTGTCGCGTTTACCGTGCTCAACCGACGCGGGGCTTTTGACAAGTTGGCAGCGTAGCGGGGCAACGCGAAATCGCCCTTATCGACGACATCATCAGCGACGACCCCACAACCTACGTGACGCAGATCACGGTGCCGGTTGCCCCGTCCAAATAAGAACTGCCCAGAAAACGTTCGGCTGAAGGCAGAATCTTGACGTTATAGGCCATATTTTGCCTCAAGGTCATCGAGAGCCTCAAAGGCATCACGCGCCATGCCAGCAGCACGCTCCCGCTCGGCCACAGCTATACGAGCCATCAGACGAGCCTTAGCCTGTTCCTGAACCATGAAGTCATAGTCTTCAGACCGAAGTACAACAAATTTGCTATAGCCGTTTTTTGTAACAGTCACTGGACCAGGAGCCTCCCAACAAGCTCGCCAAACGCCGGGGACAGTCCCCGGTGTGGCGGTTTTACTCCTCCGGAATCGGAAACGCACGGATGAACTCTGCAGGCGAGAAGGTCTTGATGGTCGAGCGCACAAAAGCGGCGCGGTCACGCGTGATAATAAAGTCCACGCCGGCACGCTCGGCCATCGCACGGATACAGCCGTCCTCAAAGTCCGGCTCATCGGAATAGGCGGAGGCAAAACAAGCCTCTTGGTCGAGAGACTCTACCGAGTAGCTCTTAAGGCAGTCGCGCACTACCTCGCGCCCGCGCGCCTCGCCGGCCTGTTTGGTGAGAATGTAATACGCGTCCTTGAGAGAGCAGGCCGAAACAACGCCTTCGATAAGCCCCGCGTCGACGAGCCCCTTGATCGTTTGCGCCGCTGCGTGCTCCGGCCGGCCCGGAAGCACGCAATCGAGCAGAAAATTGGTATCGAGAAATGCTCTCATAGGTAGCGCTCCCTCGCGACGCGCTTTTCATCTTCAACCGTCATCGTATCGAGCGGCGTTCCTTTTGGCATTTTGGCTACGATATCGAGATACTCCTGGTAGTCCTCATTCTCCGCGAGCATCTCACGGATCTCCTTCCAGGTGATCTTGGGATGCCACATCGTACCCACGTCGCGCTTGGGCTTGTCCGAGCCGCACGTCGGCTTTGCACCCCCGCGCTCCTGGGCAGCGTCATATTCCACTGCAACCGGGCTTTGATAGTCGAGCGGCACGATCTTGAACAACGGCTTGCTCCGCTTGAAGACCACAACCTCCTCGCCCTCATTGGCAACCTTTTCGGCCACCTGCGTAAGGTTTTGGCGCAGTTCCGAAAACGCGACGGTAACCATAACTGCTCCTCTCAACATATATCTTCACTGCTAAGTATACACGTTAATGTTAATGTTAAAGTGTATAAAACTCATCACAATGGGGCAGCCCCGTTGTGGAACCTCACTGCGGGGCCCCTTTGCTTTGTATGAATCTTCTATCGCTCCGGAACGACACCGCTCCGCAGGGTCACCCTCAGCAACCTACATGACGCAGATCATGCTGCCGCCACCACGCCCAAATAAAAACCTCCCTGGAAAGTATCAACCTTTCCGGGAGGTTTTCTAATTTGATTATCGATGTCCTAAGCCTGGGGCACCTCACCAGTAGCCAAGATCTGCTCGAGTGCATCCTCGTCCAACACGGGTACGCCTAGCTGCTCGGCTTTGGTGAGCTTGGAGCCCGCCTTGGGACCGGCAACCAGATAGCTCGTCTTCTTTGACACACTGCCCGAAACCTTGGCGCCGAGCACCTTGAGCGCCGCGCCCGCCTCGTCGCGCGTGCGGTTGACGAGCGTGCCGGTGAGCACGAAGGTCAGACCCGCGAGTGGCTGTGCATCGGCGAGCTCGCCCGCCACGCCAGCGTCAGCTGCAGCTTGCGCGTGTGCGGCGCCCAAATCGACCTCGAGCGACAGACCCGCCTGGCGCAGGCGTTCCAGCACGGCGAGATTCTCGGGCACGGCCAGGAACTGCTTGACGCTCGCCGCAATCTTGGGACCGATGCCCTCGCACTCGGCAATATCCTCTTCGCTCGCCAAGATGAGCTTGTCAATCGACAAGAATCGCTCGGCGATGACCTCGCCCACGCTCTTACCAACATGGCGGATGCCCAGGGCAAACAGCACGCGACCGAGCGGCTGGCTCTTGGACTTGTTGAGCTCGGCGATGATTTTCTCGGCCGTCTTGAGGCCCACCGGGATAGGGTCGCCCTTCTTGACGCCCTTTTTGCTGTTGGAGCTGGCATAGGTACGCCCCGTGTCTAGCCCGGCGATATCGTCGACCGTGAGCTGGTAGAAGTCGGCGACGTCGTGGATCAGGCCGGCGGCGATCATCTTGTCGACGATCTCGTCACCCAGGCCGTCAACGTCCATGCAGCCGCGGCTCACCCAGTGGAGCAGACGCTCCTTGAGCTGCGCCGGGCAGTCGATGGACACGCAACGGTAGGCAACCTCGCCGTCCTCGTGGACCACGGGACTGCCGCACACGGGACAGACCTCGGGCATGTGCCAGTCGACCGAATCGGCCGGGCGCTTGTCGAGCACCGGGCCTACGACCTCCGGGATTACGTCGCCTGCCTTGTGCACGATGATGGTGTCGCCCTCGCGCACGTTTTTGCGGCGGATCTCGTCGATGTTGTGCAGCGTGGCGCGCGCGATGGTAGAGCCGGCGACCGTCACCGGGTCGAACTCGGCGACCGGCGTGAGTACACCGGTGCGGCCCACCTGGATGCGAATTTCGCGCAAGACGGTCTGCTTTTCCTCGGGCGGGAACTTAAAGGCAATGGCCCAGCGCGGCGCACGGGCGGTAAAGCCCAGGTCGAGCTGCTGCTGAAAGCTATCGACCTTTACGACCACGCCGTCGATGTCGTAGTCCAGGTCGCCGCGGTGCTCGAGCGCCTGGGCACAGAACTCGTGGACCTCGGCCGGCGTGGCGCAACGAGCCACGTTGGGGTTGACGCTAAAGCCGGCGCTACGCAACCAATCGAGGAACTCGCGCTGGCTGTGGACGTGCAGCGGGTCGGTATCGGCGATGGCGTAGATAAAGGTGGCCAGATCGCGGCGCGCCGTGACCTTGGGGTCTTTTTGGCGCAGGCTGCCGGCGGCGGCGTTGCGCGGGTTGGCGAAGGGGTCGCGGCCCTCGGCATCGGCCTCGTCGTTCAGGCGCACAAAGCTGCCCTTGGGCATATAGACCTCGCCGCGCACCTCAATGGTGCGCTCGCGGTCGGCGCCCATGTGGACAAGCGCTGGCTCGGACAGGTGCATGGGCACATCCTTGATGGTGCGCACGTTGAGCGACACGTCCTCGCCCGTGGTGCCATCGCCACGTGTGGCCGCACGTACGAAGGTGCCGTTTTGGTAGGTAAGGGCCACGCCCAGGCCGTCGATCTTGAGCTCGCAGGTATAGGTGACGCTACCGGCGCCGAGCGCATCCTCGGTGCGTTGGAGCCACGCGTCGAGCTCATCCAGGTCCATGGCATCGTCCATGGAATACATGCGTGCCATGTGCGTGACCGGCGTAAACTGCTCGCTCACGTAGCCACCTACGCGCTGAGTATAGCTGTCGGGCGTCACCAGGTCGGGGTAGGTCGCCTCGATTTCCTGCAGCTCAACGAGCATTTTGTCAAAGGCGGCGTCCGTGATCTCGGGCGCATCGAGCATGTAGTAGCGATAGGCGTGGTAATCGAGCTCGTGGCGCAACTCGGCCGCACGCGCTGCCGCCTGGGCACGGGCGTCGACCGGTGCGGTGGCATCCGCGCTCGCGGGCGTTTCGGTATCGATGTCCACGCCGTCACCAAACAGGCTCGATTGCTCCATAGCGGCACTCCTTCGCTCGATTTCAAACGGATACTAGAGTACCACCGGTCGCAATGAGGCCGAATAGCGGTCTCGAACCGCACCGAATCGGCAGCCGCCAGACTGGAGTGGACAGTTAGTTCAGATACGTATAAATCCTAGAGCTGAATCAGGCACGAACACCCCTGTTTCAACTAATTTGGGCTCCTCGAGACCATGTAAACGTCCCGCTCTCCCTTCCAAACACCCATTCGAGCCCCATCCCAATCAAAAATTGCTCAAAACGCATCCCAAGCTGCCCCAGATTTATACGTATCTGAACTAACTGTCCAGACCATTCCGGACCAGGCCTCTTGTCAGCCCCAAGCGATCCGTTTTCCTCCGTCCCCAACGGATCAATAAGAAAAGAGGGGCTGTCCCACACTTGGCGGGACAGCCCCTCTGGCTTCGGCATATGCGAAACGGCTCGCTAGTAGCCCTGGCCGTAGCCCTGGCCCTGACCCTGCTGGCCCAGCAGCTCCTCCAGGTACTGGCGCAGCTGCTCGTCGGTAATACCGCCGTTGCCGGTGTCGGTCGAGCTGTCGTCCTGCTGCTGGTTCTGCAACTCCTCATCGGAGCCCAGCTCGACCGTGACCTTCTTCTCGTCCTTGCCGCGCATAAGCGTGATCTCGACCTTCTCGCCCACCTCGTGGCTGCGCAGTGCGATGATCAGGCCATCGGCGCTCGTGATCTCGTCGTCGCCCAGCTTGGTGATGACGTCGCCCTCCTGAATTCCGGCCTTAGCAGCAGGACCATCCTCAACGACGCTCGCCACATACGCGCCGCTATCGGTGCTCAGCTTGTTGGTGCGGGCGTTAAGCGCATTGACGCTCGAAAGTGTGGCGCCCAGATACGGATGAACCGGCGTCTTGCCGCCGATGATCTGGTCGGCAATGTTCTTGGCGTAGTTAACGGGAATAGCAAAGCCCACGCCCGAGCTGGAGCCCGAATAGCTCTCGATGAGCGAGTTGATGCCCACCAGCTCACCATTGTCGTTAACGAGCGCGCCACCCGAGTTGCCCGGGTTGATGGCGGCATCGGTCTGGATCATGTTGGCATAGATAGTGTTACCGTTGGTAGAGCTCATGGCCGTGGAGCGATACAGTGCCGACACAATGCCCGTGGAGACAGACTGCTCGTTGCCGAACGGCGAGCCGATGGCCATGACCCACTCGCCCACGTTGAGCTTGGAGGAATCACCGATCTCGATCGGCGTGAGCTTGGAGGCGTCGGCATCCTTGAGCTTGATGACGGCCAGGTCGCTCGAGGCGTCGTTGCCCACGAACTCGGCCTCGTAGGTGGTGCCGTCGTCCATGGTCACCACGTACTGGTCGTAGCCGTCGACCACGTGGTTGTTGGTGAGGATGTGGCCCTCGGTATCGAGCACCACGCCCGAGCCGACGCTGCCCGAGCTGTCCGACTCGTCGGCAGACTGCGAAAGCGAGCCATTCTGGCTACCGCTCGAAGTGGCGGTAATGGAAACCACGGAGGGCAGGGCCTTAGCAGAAACGGCCTCGGCCAGCGTGGTATCCTCGGAGTCAATGGTGATCTTTTGCGTCGACGAACCCGAAGCACCCGCCGTCACGGCATTCTTGCCGCCACCGATATCGAGCGTGCCGCTCATAATGAGCGCAATGACCAGCAGGGCTCCGCAGGCACAGCCGGCAAGCGCCGTAATAAAGATCGGCAGCTTTTTGGTCTTGGTCTTGACCACCGTGTGCTTGTTCACGACCTGCTGGCCACCCAGCGGCTTGCCGGTCTGCGTGTCGTAGGCCTGCACGTAGGGAATGTTGCTGTCGGCAGGCGTCGACTCCACCTGCACGCGCGGCTGCTGCTGGGTCTCGCCGGCGTTGCCCGCATCCTGGGGACGCTGGGAATCGTACTCGCTCATAGCTGCGATCCTTTCGTCAAATAACCAAAGGCCCGCCAAACATGTGGCGGGCCATCATTGTTCACGTTGAGTTGTACCCCAATATGCGGGCGAACGTGTATGAGAACGCAATCTTTTAGGAAGGCTTAAGTTCTGCTGCAGACCCGAAAGGACCCGGCCTACGGCAAAACCACCACAAAGGTGCCTGTCCCCTTTGTGGTGGAAATCTAGTCCTTAAACAGATAGCCCACGCCGCGGACGGTGGTGATGTGTGCCGCGATCTGCGGGCCTACCTTGGAGCGGATGCGTCGAATGTGCACATCGACGGTGCGCGTGCCACCGCAGTACTCAAAGCCCCACACGCGGTGCAGCAGCACCTCGCGGCTGTAGGCGCGGTTGGGGTGCGTCGCCAAAAAGCTCAGCAGCGAGTACTCCATCAGCGTCAGGTCGATGGGCTCATCATCGAGCGTCACCTGGTAGGTAGCCAGGTTAATCTCGAGGTTATCGATGTTGAGCACATCGTCGGCGGTGACGGTCTCCTCCTCGCCCATCAGGCGCTGCGCACGAGCCTTGAGCTCGTTGGGTGTCGCCGTGGGGCATACAAAGTCGGCATGCGCGTGATTGGGCAGGCGCAAGGTACCGAGCGCCTCGTCGTCGACGATCACCAACATGGGGACGCTGCCACGATCGTCAAGCCACTTGGCAATCTGATCGATACGGTCGCTGCGGATGCCGTCGGAATCGAGAATCAGCAGGTCAAAGTCGTGCGCCGCAGTCGGCGAATCGGGGGTTGCCAGGCTCACCTCGACACCCAGGGTGGTCGTCAAGCTGCGGGCAAACTCGTGGAAGCGCGTCGTGCGCGCCATGAACAGGGCACTCTTTTCGGACATATCGGCCTCCAAAGAAATGAGCTCAATCGTACTGGAACAAGCCAGCGCGATTAGGAGTTCGCCAGGTAGTGCTTGATCTCCCACTCGGTGATCGTAGACTCAAACTTATGCCACTCGTCGCGCTTCTTTTTGAGGAAGAAACTGTGGATGTGCTCGCCGAGGGCATCCTTCATAAACTGCGAGTCCTCAAACACGTCGAGCGCCTCTTTGAGCGAACGCGGCAGCGGCGTGTAGCCGGCCTCGAGCATCTGGCGGTCGGTGAGCTTGAGCGTCTCGGCCGTGGCCTCGGGCGGGAGTTCCAGCTTGCGCTCGATGCCGTCCAGACCAGCCGCCAGCGTGACGGCGTTGACCAGGTACGGGTTGGCCATGGGGTCGGGGCTGCGAAGCTCGATGCGCGTGGACAGCTGCTTGCCGGGCTTGTAGACCGGAATGCGGACCATGCTCGCGCGGTTGCGCAGGCCCCACGTGGCGTACTGCGGCACGGAGTCGCCGCCTGTGGTGATGCGCTTGTACGAGTTGACCGTTGGGTTGGTGATGGCGCTGATCTCGCGGGCATGCGCCAGAATGCCGGCCATATAGTGCTTGGCGACGTCGGAGAGGTGGTACTTCTCGTCGTCCTCGCCCCAAAAGACGTTGTTGCCGTCGTGGTCGAATAGCGACTGGCACAGGAACATAGCGCTGCCGTCCTCGCCCGCCAACGGCTTGGGCATAAAGGAGGCGTGGCAACCGCTCTCGTAGGCCTGCTGCTTAATGATGAGTTTGGCCGTGGTGATGGCGTCGGACATGCTCAGGGCCTCGGCATGGCGCAGGCTCATACCGTGCTGCGAGCGGCCGGCGGCGTGGAAGGTGTACTCCACGGGCACGGACATCTTCTCGAGCGTGAGGACCGTGTTGCGGCGCAGGTCGCGGGCGGCATCGCTCACCGAAAGATCGAAGTAGCCCACGTTGTCGAGCGGCTCGGGCGTGTGCTCGTCGGGGAAGTAATAGTACTCCAGCTCGGCGCCCACGTTGAGCAGGTAGCCGGCCTTCTCGGCCTTGCGGAACATGCGGCGCAGGGCATCGCGTGGATCGCCGGCAAAGGGCTTGCAAACGGGAGTGCACACGTCGCAGAACACGCGGGCGACGCCGTTGTGGCTCGGGCGCCACGGCAGGATCTGGAAGGTCGAAGCATCGGGAAACGCCAGCATGTCGGCTTCCTCGGGCGTGGCAAAGCCCTCGATGGCGGAGCCGTCAAAGCCAATACCCTCCTCAAAAGCGACCTCGAGGTCCTCGGGGCTAATGGCAAAGTTCTTGAGGCGGCCGAGAATGTCGACAAACCACAGACGCACAAAGCGGATGTCACGCTGCTCTACGGAGCGAAGTACGTAATCGATGTTCTGCTGGTTCATGTCGCTCCCCTTTCTTTCGGGCGGGTTTCGACTGGTCTATATCGCAGATACTATCGCAGAAAAATGTTTCCGCAGGGTTAAAGCGTATCAAGCGCTCAAAAAACGTGCGCGAACAGGCCGTTGCGAACGAGCGGCTAGCGCGAGGTCGATGCGCGGTGTTCGATGTGGCCGGGGATCTCGATGCGTTTGGGCGCCAGCTTTGCGGCCTCGCCCACGGTGGTGGTAACGACGTCGATGCGCTCGGAAAGGCGCTCGACTACGCGCTCGGCAATGGTGAGGGTGTCCTGCGCGGCCGTGGTCACGCCACCAAAGAGCACATGGTTCCAGGGGTAGTCGTCAAACGTCGCGATCTTGAGCCCCGCCGGCAGCGAGGGTCCCAGCTGCGCTAGCGCCTCGGTCAGACGCAGGAAAACCAAGCCGTTGACAGCAATGAGGCCGAGCTTTTTACCTGCATAGCCGCGGATGGTCTCGTCCAGGCGGCCGACGCCCGTGGCGCCCCCGTCGGCCAGGGTGACGACCTCGCCGGCAAGGCCGCGGTGCAAAAGCTCGTCGGTAAAGGCCTCGGCGCGCTTGCGACGCACGGGGCTGTCGTCGCTTGCCTCGGTGAGCAGGCACAGGCGCTCGCTGCCAGCGGCGGTCAAGGCGTCTACCAGGCCGGCGACCAGCTCACGGTTGTTAGATGTCACCAGATCGACACCGCCGTCGGCAACGTCGCGGTCGAGCAGCACAACGGGCAGGCGCCCCGCGGCCGCGGCGATCGCCTTGTCGTTGCCTCCGCAGGTGTTGACGACCAGGCCGTCCACGCCGGCATCGATAAGTCTGGTGAGCGACTCGGCCTCCTTGGCGGGATCGTTGCCGCTAATGGCCGTCATGAGCGAGCAGCCGCGCGCGGCGGCACTGGCGGAAAGGCCCTCGAGCATAGCGCTGGAGAACGGGTTGGCGATGTCGGCCAGGATCACGCCGATGAGGTTGGTGCGCGAGCTGCGCAGATTGCGCGCGGCAGCACGTGGGCGATAGCCGGTGCGCTCGATAACCGCCGCGATGCGAGCGCGGGTTTCCTCGGTCATCTGCCCGGGGCGGTTGTTGAGATAGCGCGAGACCGTGGCCGGGCTCACGCCCGCCTCGGCGGCAATGTCCTTGATTCTCATCTGCGCCATGGCGCACCCCGTTTCCCAATTGTCAGCAGTCTGAGCCATTTTAGGCATTTTTTTAAAAATCTCGCTTGCAAAACGCTGTAGGTGAGTATACTACAACTCGAAACGAAACCGATTTCGTAAACCGATTTCGGCGAGCGTTGGCACGCAGGTGCAAAGACGCACCCTACCGTCTTGGCACCTGCGTGCCAACGCCATATCAAAGGTGTACGCACGAGTAAAAGGAGCTGCGCGACCATGGGTAAAACGGTTCTTACCTTCGGCGAGATCATGATGAGGCTCTCGCCCAAAGACCACCTGCGTATTGAGCAGGCAACCGAGTTTGACGTCCGCTACGGCGGCGCCGAGGCCAACACTGCGCTTTCCCTGGCCTACCAGGGCGACAAGGCCGCTTACGTCTCCGTTGTCCCGGCCAACCGTCTGGGCGAGTGCGCTCTGCGTTCGCTTAAGGCTTACGACGTCGACACCACGCGCGTCGTGCGTCAGGGCGACCGCCTTGGCTCCTATGTCTTTGAGGTCGGTGCCTCGCAGCGCGGCAATGGTTGCGTCTACGACCGCAAGTACTCTGCCATCAACATGGCCAAGCGCGACGTCTTTGACTGGGACGAGATCCTCAAGGGCATCGATGTCTTCTATTTCTCCGGCGTGACCCCCGCCGTCTCCGATGAGATGGCCGCCGCCTGCAAGGAGGCACTCGCCGCCTGCCGCGCCAAGGGCATCACCACCGTGTGCGACGTGAACTATCGCGGCAAGATGTGGTCGCCCGAGAAGTCGCAGGCCACCATGAAGGAACTCCTGCCGCTCGTCGACATCTGCATCGCCAACGACGAGGATGCGCCCGCCGGCCTCGGCATGACCTGCGTCTCTGGTTCCCTTGCCCATGGCATCGAGGAGCGCGACACCTACGTCGAGATGGCCCGTCAGATCTGCGCCGAGTACGGCTGCAAAAAGGTCGCCTCGGTCGTCCGCAACATCTCCTGCGTCGAGCGCTCCATCTGGATGGGCATGCTCTTTGACGCCGAGAGCGGCGAGCACTGGTTCTCCCCTGCTCACGACGTGCACGTGCTCGAGGGCGTTGCCGCCGGCGACGCTTTCAACGCCGGCCTCGTCCATGCCCTCACCAACGACTTTGACCCGCAGGACGCCGTCAACTATGCGATTGCAGCGTCGATCCTCAAGCTCACCATCAAGGGCGATTCCAACTTGGTGACCGCAGACGAGATCGCAGCCGTGGCATCCGCCGCCGACGGTGGCACCCGCGTCGCGCGCTAATCCGTCTCCATTCCGCGGGCCGCAGCTTTCCAATCCCATACCCCTGCGGCCCGCTCCCCGATTCCTCCGGTCGGGCAAAACCACCAGTCCCATTCCGGTTTTGCCTGGCATTCCCTACATGACTGGTCGAGCAGCTGGTTTTGGAAATTGCTTGAACCCCAAGCAGTGCCTCCGATAACCAATCCCAAAATCGGCTCCTGACCAGCATATTTGGCAATCACGCGCCCATGCGCGCCATACATCGAAAGGAACATTATGTTCGACCAGTTCTACACCACGCTTGAGTCCCTGGGCATCGTGCCGGTCGTCGTGCTCGACAAGGTCGAGGACGCCGCTCCGCTCGCCCACGCCCTTATGGCAGCTGGCATGAAGTCCGCCGAGGTCACCTTCCGCACCGCCTGCGCCGCCGAGTGCATCGCCGCTATGGCCGAGGCCGAGCCCGAGATGTGCGTTGGCGCCGGCACTGTCCTGACCGTCGAGCAGGTTGAGCAGGCCCGCGCAGCCGGTGCCAAGTTCATCGTCTCCCCGGGTTACAACGAGGACGTTGTGAAGCACTGCATCGACATCGACCTGCCTGTCCTTCCCGGCACCGTAACCCCCTCCGAGGTCACCGCAGCCGAGAACCTGGGCCTCAAGGTCACCAAGTTCTTCCCCGCGTCCCAGTATGGCGGCCTGAACACCATCAAGGCCCTCGCCGCTCCGTTTGTCGGTCACCGCTTTATGCCCACCGGCGGCGTGAGCACTGCCAACGTCGAGGAGTACCTGAGCTCCTCCGCCATCATCGCCTGCGGTGGCACCTGGATGGTCAAGCCGGCCCTGTTTGCCGACGGCGACTTCTCCAAGGTCGAGCAGATTGCCCGCGAGGCCATGGACGTCGTCAAGAAGGTCCGCGGCTAGGTTTAGCTCTCTATCGTGAAAGGGGGCGTGCCCTAGACCTCGCCCCCTTTCTTTTAAAGCGGCTCGGAAGCGCGCCGTTTCCGTCACGGACAAGAACCGAAAACGTCTTGTATGCTGATAGAACGTGACGGAAGCGACACGCCCCCGAGCCGCTTTGCCTACTCGGTTGGCAACCGCGCTCAACTGAGCCACTTCGACAAAAGCCGAGCCACCAAAACAGCTGCGGTGCCGTCTGGAGGAATGGACCCTTGCTTCCGGTCTTTTCCTCCAAGCGGCGCCGCAGCTTTTTCGTGCCCCTATTTCACCGCAACTTATATGGGGATTGATTAGATGAACGAGTCTTTGGACAGCTCAAAATAGTCGGGATGCAAGGCGATAACCGGGCCCTGCTCCTCGGGCATCAGGTGCAAGTGCGTCTCTGCCAGATAGCTCGCCGTATCGGTGTCGCCTTCCTTAATGGCCTCCAAAATCCGACGGTGCTGACGACGAATCGGCTCCCAATCCAAATCCTGCGACACCATACGCAACCAGTTGTATCGCTCAAAATGCGTGTTGATGCTCTTCATCCAATCCCACAACATGTGACGACCGGCAATCTCAAAACATGTCTCATGGAACAGGTTATCCAGGTCAAAGAAACGGCGCGTTTCGCCATGGTCGAGCGACTCGGACTCGGTAAGAATCTGCTCAAGCCGCTGCTTTTGCTCGGGCGTAGCAGCCGAACAGCATTTAATAAGCACGCTTCTCTCGAGTTTCTCACGCAAGAAACAGGCGTTCTCGGCGCGTTCCATGCTGATCTTAGAGACGTAGGTGCCGCTTTTGGGACGCGTTTCCACCAGCTCCTGCTCACGCAGGCGCACAAAGGACTCGCGAATGGGCGTGCGCCCGATTCCCGTCTCTTTTTCCAGACCAATCGCCGAAAGGCGTGTGCCGGGCTTGAGCTCGGCGTAGATGATCTTGGAGCGCAGTGCGTTGTACGCCTGGTCTTGCAGGCTCTGATAATGCTGGTGCTGTTCCATAAAGCCCTCGGATGAAGCCTCGGTTGATCGAATACCACCATGCAATACTATCGCATCCCCCGCCCCCTCATAAGTTGCGGTGGAATAGTTCCTGTTCAAGGCCTTCAGCAGCAAAAACAGGAACTATTCCACCGCAACTACAGCCAACGAGTTGTTACGATTAGGTGAACGTTCACTTTTTATTGTTTTTCTCTTCGCAAATAAAATCCCGTGCGTATACTTAGGCTCAAACGAAACCGATTTCGTTGAGCGTGGGCAATATGATGCTAAGACGCACCCTACCATCTTGGCATCTTATCGCCCACGCAATGCCATTTGCTTTCTTCCCGTCTCGTTGGACCTTTAGTCCCATTCCGGCACAGCGAGACACTTCCTAGACGACTGACCGTGGGGCCGGCTTTTCTGCTTTTGCAGCAGTGCCTCCGATAACCCTCTTTTGCCGGCCCGGGTCAGCTTTTTCGCACAACCGAAAGGACGGGTAGCAACATGCGACCGCTCATCATCATGCATGGCGAGAACATCGACTGGTGCCATACCGTCATCAGAATGCTGATGTATCTGGTGGGCGTTGCAGTACTGGCACTCGGTATGAGTCTCCAGACGGCATCCGGCCTGGGCGTCGCCGCGCTCACGTGCTTTGCCACAACCCTATCCATGCTCACTGGCAAGACGCTCGGCTTTTGGATCACCGCAACCTACGTCGCCTACATCGTGGCGCAATTAGCCATCTTGCGAAGCGAGTTCCAGCCGCGCATCCTGCTCGAGTTGTTCTTCTCAACGCTGATTGGCGGCTTGACCGACCTCTTCATGGCGGTCAACCCACTGCATCCCACGGCACTCCCCACACAGATTGCGACCATGCTGCTCTCCCTCGCTGTCACCGCATTTGGCGTAAGTCTCGTCGTCAACATGGGCGTTGTCCCCAACGCGCCCGACGGCTTGGTGCAAGTCATTGCCGAAAAGCTTAAACGCCGCTTTGGTGACGTAAAAATCGTGTTTGACTGCTCACATGTCGCCGCCTCGCTCGCGTTGTCGCTGATCTTTATGTACAACCTGGGCGGCTTTGGCGTCACGACCGCCATCTCGGCACTGTTCCTGGGCCATGTCATCAACGTCGCCAACAAGCTGTTCGCCCAGCGCTTTATCCGCGCGGCATTTGGAAAATAGCACCACCGCAAAACCCGCGAGTAGCGCTTACTTTGCTATATCTCACTATACTTTGCTATATCTTGCTATATCTTGAGCAAAGGTGGCTCACATGCAAACAAACCCTTTTAAGCCCACAGCAGGTAAAACACCTCCCACGATTATCGGCCGCGAAGATGTACTTGAAGAATTCAGTGAAGGCCTCACCAACGGGCCTGGTGCCCCTGGGCGCCTAATGCGCATAGCCGGCGTCCGTGGAACGGGCAAGACGGTCCTCCTTGACGAGTGCTCACGTTTGGCGCAAAGCCGTGGCTGGACGGTCATAAAAGAGGTCGCAACCGAGGGACTTTGCCAGCGCATTCTCGAACAGCTGCAGCCCAAATTCCAGGCCAAACACGCCAGATTTGAGCCCACCGTAGCTGGCATATCCATCGGCAGCATAGATATTGAGCGAATCGGCCCATCGCTACGCGACGCCATGAGACAGGCAATATCCAAGAATGGAAATGGCCTGCTCATCACTCTCGACGAGGTTCAAGACGCAGAGCTCGATGAGGTCCGAACGCTCTCCATTGCGATTCAGCAGGTTATCGGCGAAGACCTTGATATCGCCTTTGTTTTTGCTGGGCTGCCTTCGATGATTGAAAGCATCATCAACGGAAAGACACTTGCGTTTTTGCGCCGCGCCCTCCCCTTTGATCTGAAGGCTGTGGCAGTAACTGAAGTGTCGTACTCCCTCGAGGAAACCATTGAAGCGTCTGGCATGGAGTTGCAGCCAGGTATTGCCGGCCAACTTGCCGAGGCAACGCAGGGCTATCCTTTCATGATCCAACTCGTTGGATACTACGCATGGCAGTTGGCAAGACGCGCACATACAACGATTATTGGAGAAGAAGAAGCCGAGCGTGGCATTGCAACGGCACGCGAACGCTTCTGCGCCATGGTGATTGAGCCCGCGCTGCAGCGCATTCCGCCCACGTGCATCGCTTATCTGCTGAGCATGGCGTCTTTGGGGCAGACGAGCTCGACCAGCATGGTTGCCGATGCCCTAAACAAAACGCCTCAACAGGTGAGTTCCGTCCGCAGCCGCCTGTTAAGAGAATCGATTATCGAGGCTCACTCGTACGGCAAGGTCTCATTTGCCATCCCCTACATGCGCGACTACCTCTACGAGCACAAAGCCGAACTGGAAGTTGAACTGTAGAAACGGCAACTGCCCTGCAAGACGAAAACCGTTTTCGTACGGATTAAAGCAGACGTAAACGATTTTCGTCTTGATTTGCGTACGGAATTAAGACGTAAATTGCGCTTTCGTACGCTTATCACCAGACGCAAATTGTTTTCGTCCGGCCATGCGTCCCCAATCTAGACGAAAAGAGCCCCGAGCTCGTATTGAACTGCATCCCAATTCTTGGACGGGCGCCGATGCCCTGATCTCTGCCATGTCGAGGTGCGAGATCAAATCCTTGGCGCGCTCGCCGGAGTGGTATGCCTTGTTCGGCGCCACCTTCCTGTAGAGCTTCTTGAGCTTCGTCTTCCCCTTGTTGCCCGGCGGCATCTCCGTCTCAGGTGGCAGCCCTAGGAAGGACAGGACGCCGGGCAGGTCGCACAGCATCACGTCCTCGATGTCGGCCTTGGCCGCCAGGTCGACGACTCTCTGCGCTGTCGGCGAGATGTTCGGGGTGCTGCTACCGCCCGCTGGTTCGGAAGCTGGCGGGCAGTAGCGGGCAGTAGCGGCAGTAGCGGTGTGGCTCGATAGGCCCGAATATCCGTAAGGAAGGTGCTCGCTCTCATATGTGCTGATATGCCTCGCCTCGCGAACCTTGGGATGCTTCCTGAGGTAATCCCTCAATTCGAGCCACTCTTTATGCTCATAACGCTTCGAAATCATTTTCCCCGTCGACAGTTTCCTTCACATAATGGTATGTTCGAACGCCTTCGAACTTGCCGAACCCGTTCTCGACGCTGAAGTTTCTGAACCAGCGCGAAAACCCATTCAGGTCCATGAAGTTGACTTGGGGATGCCTGTCTTTCGTTCGTTCGAATGAGTGGACGAGCGGAGTGCCTTTGACTTGTTCCAGGCCGAAGGCTTCCATTTCGCGGGCCTGCTCCTTTTTCCAGAATTCGAGATACGACGTCAGCGTCTCGCTTATCGAGATCCTCCGCACGCTTTTCTTGCTTTTGGGCGAGCGAACGCTTCGATCGGCCGCGAACTGCTGCTCAATGAGGATGCTTCTGTTCTAGACGGAGACATCGGACCACGTCATCCCGAGGGCTTCTGCCCTTCTCACGTCGGTGTCGAGCATGAGCATCACGCATGTGATGCGCGCGTCCGGTTCTCGATTGAGTAGGATGTCGAGTAGGCGAGCGGCGTGATGGTTCCTTCGCGGTTGTCGTGGAACTTTTTTGCGTACGAGCCGACGGTGTCCCTCGATTTTTGGACGTAGGTGCCGCTGTTGAGTTCTGCCTTGTAGGCTTCGAGTGCGGCGTCGACCTCTCGGCTTTTGGTGGTATGTATGGTCTGCCACGGCGAATAGCGGTATTTGCCCGTGACCGGATCCTTGCCGAGGCTGTGACGGTAGCGCCACGTGTATTTGTCGCGGCGTTGCTTCGTTCCTTTGCCTATGACGAGAGGTCGGTCGTTCATCGTGTTCCTTGCCTGAAGTGCCTGAGAATCGCGCTCGGTTGCGCGGAATGGCGCAAAGGGCTGGGGCGGGTGGGCATTACCCTTGGTGGTGGGCCCTGCGTGGGGTCACACCCCAAGGGTAATGCTCCGCCTGACCGCTTTCAAGCTCGTTGTGGGTCGAATTTGGGTCGAATTATTCCGCGTACTTTTCTTTCGTAAATCTATGAAAACATCAAATGACCTGGAGTTATATTGACTTCAATTTGGGTCGAAATGTCTGAATGAAACAACGTCGTAGCGACCTCATAACCCGAAGGTCGGTGGTTCAAATCCGCCCCCCGCGACCATGAAACTTCAGGTCGGAAGCATAAAAGCTCCCGACCTTTTTCTTTGTCTAGGGGTTTCGGCATCTCTCGTTCTTTGGGTACCTCGAGGCGGGCAATCAGATAGATGCTTACGAGTATCATAGGGTCTTTTTACGTCGCGGTCGTGTCTCGTACTGGTGCGCCGCTCTTTGTGGGACGTGTCACTTTGCCATAGGTTGTCCGGCGGCGGGGCGCAGGTCGTTCCCCGTGGCGTCGCTCCTTTCGACGCTACGCTGCCTGGCTACTCGTTCCACTGGTGCTTTTTCATGTCGACGCAGCCGTTGTCTCGGAAGGCGACTCCTTCCTCCGTCAGTAGTGCTCGCTGGTCGGGGAAGTTTGGCGCGAGGCGTCCCGCGTGGTTGACGACGCGGTGGCAGGGATAATCGCCGTAGCGATCCGCCTCGCTCAGCACCGCTCCGACCAGGCGAGAGTTTTTCTCCCTGCCGATGAGGCGCGCTATCTGACCGTACGAGGCGACGCATCCCGCCGGAATCTCTGCCACGACGGAGAGAATCTCATAAACCAAATCTTCGTCCAGGACTTTTCCCATCGTATCGCTCCCGTGTTCGCTTTTGCCTTCGGGGGCGCGGCGCCGATCACCCGTGCTGCGATTTTCGCAGCTCCCCTTACCGAAGCATCGAGGGAAAGCGCGTGCGTGTCAAGGTTGTCTAGTCCAGTTGCTGGCTCGATGCCTCGAGATGTTCGCCTCAAGTGCGACCTGCCCCTATTGGAAAAGGATGCCGAAGATGTATTTGGTGATGGCGGAGCGGCGGATGACCCCCACGAGTTTGCCCTCGTCATCAACCACAGGAAGCTTCTTGAACTTCTTCTTCGCCAGCAGCGCGGCGACGCGGGCGATGCTCTGCTCGGGACGGGCACACACTACCTGGCGCGTCACGAAATCCATGACGCAGCGATCCTTCAGGTCTTCGATGCGCTGCTCAAGGCTCTGATCGTCGAAGTACAGCATGGACGCGTCGCCGCCCGTGAAGATGGTGTGAGCGCGATGCTGCGCGATGGCTCCCATGACATCGCCGTCGGAGATGAACCCGACCACCTGGTTGCGCTCATCGATTACGGGCATGCTGCTCACCTCGTTTTCGGCGAGCATGCGCACCACGTCGGAAATCGTGCAATCCTGCGTGCAGGTGAACGGCTCTTCAATCATGATGCTCGAAACGGGCGTCCCCTCGAGCTCGAGCGGGATGCGCTCGGACAGAATCTCGGACATCGCTTATGCCTCCTTCGTTTTCGGTGCGGTTTTCTTGGTGCGCACGCTGAATATGGCGCAGATAAGGGAAACGAGGCCGATTGCCGCGCACACCTTGTAAGCGACGCCCGCGCCCACGGCGGTGGCTACTTGGATGCTCGCATCGACGCCGGCCGACGCGGTGACGCTTGTCATGACCGTGATGATGAGCGCCGTGCACAAACCGCCGGCGACCTGGCGGCCGGTGTTCGCGATGGCGTTGCCGTGGGCGATCATGTCATTTTTCAAGGCATTGACACCCCATGTGTTCACCGGCATGTTCGCGAGCGACTGGCCGGCGGACTGCAGCATGCAGAACAGCGCAACCACCAAGATGGGCGTGTTTACCGTCGAAAGCGAGAGCAGGAACAGGGCGCCGGTCATGAGGGCCAGGCCGACGATCGAGATGGCACGCGGACCGAACTTGTCGAACACCACGCCGGAGATAGGGCTGATGATGATGCCCACCGCCGCGGCGGGAAGCATGGCCATGCCGGTTTCGAAGGCCGAAGCGCCAAGCGAGGTTTGCAGCAGCAACGGCAACAGCGTGTTGGTGACCAGGCATGCGGCGTTGATGAGCGTGACGATGATGGCGGCCACGCGGAACTCGCGCGTCTTGAGCGTGCCCAGTTGAAGCAGCGGGTCCTCGATTTTGCCCTGGCGTATGACGAACAGCACCAAGCACACGACACCCGCGACGATCGAGCCGAGCACCACGGGGTTGCCCCAACCCATCGACGAGGCGCTCGAGAACCCGTAGAGAAGTCCGCCGAAGGCGATGGTGGAGAGGACGACCGAGGGCAGGTCGAGCTTGGGGTTCTTCAGCTCGCCCACGTTTTTCAGCATGAACACGCCCAGCACCAGCACGAGAATTGCGAGGGGGACGATGGCGCCGATCATGGTGCGCCAGCCGTACGTGTCGATCACCGCGCCGCCTACGACGGGGCCGACCGCGGGACCCGCCGACATGACGATGCCCGCCATGCCCATAGCCGTTCCTCGTTTCTCGACGGGGAACACCAGCATGGGAACCACCGAGACAAGCGGCATGAGCACGCCTGAGCCCGCCGCTTGCAACACGCGACCGATGATGAGGAACAGGAAATCAGGGGCTGCGGCGCACAGCAGCGTGCCCAGCGCGAACACCAGCGTCGCCCCGAAGAATAGCGCGCGGGTGCTGAACTTGTCGATAAGGAACGCCGAAACGGGGACCATGATGCCGCTCACCAGCGGGTATATGGACATGATCCACTGGGCAGTCGAGGCATCGATGGCGAAATCGGACATGATGACCGGCAGCGCAGGCGACATCACCGTTTGGTTCAGTAGCGCCAAGAAGGCACCCAGGACGACGACCGCGACGATGCGGATCTGGGTACCGGTAATGCGCCCATTGGCGGGCGCGACCGTACAATTATCAGACATAAGCTTCCTTCGTATCTATTCGATTCTTCGCCGAAGGCGCGCCGGCCCACGGGCGAAATAACATGCATGTGCTATGCGTGCATCAGATACGACAGGAAGAAAGCGGCTGCTCAGAGCGCACTTGGGGAACAACAGGAGAGGCCCCGTATACCAGGGGCCGCCGAATTGCGATGTATGCTTTGGTCAAATCCTTCATAGCGGGGAGGTATTCTAGCAGCCGTCTTCGCCCCTTTCAAGGGATGTAACCCAGACGTTGATTTTCTTCACCGAGGCGCCATCGTTGACGGGTGGCGTGCTTCTCTATCGCCACACCGCGGGGCGAGGGAACGCCGCGGCGAGCTTGTACATCGGCTATGTGTGCAGCTGCGAGCGTGTCGCCGGCGCGCGCTGGGCGCCAGTCCGATCCGGCCGACTCTTGCCGACGGTCGGTCGCCGTCCTCCTCCATCTCCGCCTGCTCTGTTTTTGCTCGGCTCCCTTGTCGTATCATGGACGGACGAGAATTGAGCGAAGACGGTACGTATGAACATCCAGATATTCGGCACGAAGAAAAGCTTCGATACTAAGAAGGCGCAGCGCTATTTCAAGGAACGTCGTGTGAAGTTCCAGTTCATCGACTTGAAGGAAAAGGGGATGAGCAAAGGCGAGCTCGAAAGCGTGGCGCGCGCCGTCGGCGGGATCGACGCTGTGATCGATCCAAAGGCGAAAGATGCCGACACGGTTGCGCTCGTACAGTATCTTGCTGCCGACCAGAAGTTCGAAAAGGTGCTCGATAACCAGCAGATTCTTCGTGAGCCCATCGTTCGCAACGGCCGCCAGGCAACCGTTGGCTACGAGCCTGACGTGTGGAAGGGCTGGGAATAAAGCGGCTGGGAATAAAGTGAAGCGCCCACGCCCGTGGTTTTATCCACGGACGCGGGCGCTTGCGTAAGACGTCTCTTGTCGTTTGAGTGGAGCGCCCCGGCGGCGCTGAACAACGCGCCCCGGTGACGTGGCTCGGGGCTCTTTGTGCCGCGCATCTATGAGAGGAGATATTTGATGCGCATGGGCGCTACTCCATGTAGCCACCCTGAATGGCAGAAACTGCATGCTCGGTAAAGAACTTGAGCGTGCCGGAGGTATAGCGATTAGCCTTGGGCTTCCAAGCGGCTCGGCGCTCGGCCAGGACGGCGTCGACCTCGGCCGGCTCCATCTCCTTACCGGCGATGCCCACGATAGACAGCGAGCGCTCGGGGATGTTGATCTGGATCAGGTCGCCCTCCTCGATCAAGGCAATCGGGCCGCCCACGGCAGCCTCGGGCGAAACGTGACCGATAGCCGGGCCCTTGGAGGCGCCGGAGAAGCGGCCGTCAGTGATCAGAGCAATGCTCGCGCCCAGCTCGGGGTCGCTGGCGATAGCCTCGGTGGTGTAGAACATCTCGGGCATGCCGGAACCCTTGGGGCCCTCGTAGCGAATGATGACGGCGTCGCCGGGCTTGACCTCGTGCGTCAGGACGGCGTGGATGGCGTCCTCCTCGCAGTCGAACGGACGTGCCTTAAGCGTAGCCTGGAACATCTCGCGCGGAACAACCGTGTGCTTGACGACGGCGCCCTCGGGGGCAAGGTTGCCGTGGAGGATGGCGATGGAACCGTCGGTGCCGAAGGCCTGGTCAAACGGACGGATGATGTCCTCGCGCTTGAGATTCCACTTCTCAAGGTAACGACCGCACTTCTCGTAGTAACCGTTGTTCTTGAGGTCCTCGAGGTTCTCGCCGAGAGTCTTGCCGGTGACGGTCATAACGCCGAGGTGGAGCATCGACTTGATCTCCTCCATGATGCGCGGCACGCCGCCCGCATAGTAGAAGAACTGCGCCGGCCACTCGCCTGCGGGGCGAACGTTGAGCAGGTAGTGGGCGCCACGGTGCAGGCGATCGAAATCGTCGGCGGACATCTCGATGCCAAACTCGCGGGCGATCGCGGGAATGTGCAGCAGCGAGTTGGTGGAACCGGAGATGGCGCCGTGGACCATGATGAGATTCTCGAAGGACTCCTTGGTCACGATATCACGCGGACACAGGTTGTGCTCGGAGAGCCACACGGACTGACGGCCAGCCTCGCGCGCAAACTCACGCAGATCGGAGCTGGTTGCGGGCAGCAGAGCCGTGCCGGGGAGCATAAGGCCCAGGGCCTCGGCGGTAACCTGCATGGTCGAGGCGGTACCCATAAAGGAGCAGGCGCCGCAGCTGGGGCATGCGTTGTGCTTGGCAAACTCGAGCTCCTCGCGGGAAATCTCGCCGCGCTCATAGCGGGCCGAGATGGCGCCGAGCTGCTCCAGGGTCAGCAGGTCGGGACCGGCATCCATGACACCGCCGGTAACGACGATGGAGGGGATGTTGATGCGGCCCATGGCCATGAGGTTCGCAGGCAGACCCTTATCGCAGCTGGCGACAAAGACGCCGGCGTCGAATGGAGTGGCCTTGGCATGAATCTCGATCATGTTGGCGATCATGTCGCGGCTGGGCAGCGAGTAGTTGATGCCGTCGTGGCCCTGGGCCTCACCGTCGCAAATGTCGGTGCAGAAGTAACGAGCACCGTGACCGCCAGCCTCGGCAACGCCAGCACGGACCTCCTCGACCAGATCAAACAGGCCGGCAGAACCCGGGTGCGAGTCGCCGAACGTCGACTCGATAATGACCTGCGGCTTGTCCAGATCCTCGATGGACCAGCCAGAGCCCAGGCGCAGCGGGTCCATCTCGGGGCTGATGGTGCGGAACTTGCCAGAACGCGGCTGCAGCTTGGCAACCAGGTCGGCGGCCTCCTGCTGAATCTGTGCTTTGGTTTTCTCGTCCATGATGTTCTCCTCTTTTGGTTTGAACGGTTGTACCAATCGTTGGTTAATGAATCAGGTGAAAATGGGTACCGAGCGATGCACTCGGCGAAAGATGCTTAGCTACGCGAACTAGGCGAAGAACGAAATCACCAGGGCGCAGGCAAGACCCGAAAGGCCGATGAGCGTCTCCATAACGGTCCAGGACTTGAGGGTGGTCTTCTCGTCAATCTCCAGGAACGAGGAGCACATCCAAAAACCGGCATCGTTGACGTGCGAGAGGGCCGTGGCACCGCCGCAGATGGCACGCATGGCGGCCGAGCACGCAACCAACGACCAGGTCGTCTGTATCAAAGAGCTCTGCGACGAATCCGAGCGCCTGGCCGAGGCCGGTGAGGATTACTCCGCCGCCGACACCGCGTTCCACAATGCCATTGCCGAGAGCTCCGGAAACCTCGTCGTTCCCCGCCTGATGGGCGTGCTCAAGGCATCCGTCCCCCTCTTTATCGACGTGACCGGAAAAAAGCTCGTCGAGGAAACTATCCGCACGCACCGCGATGTGGCCGACGCCATCGCCTCGCGCAATCCCACCGCCGCGCACGACGCGATGTATCTGCACCTGGTGTATAACCGTAACATGATCGCAGAGGGCACGCAGGAACAGAGCGAATAAACGTCCGCGCGGCAAGGGCGAAATCACCGTTTACCTTTTAAAAGTGAACGTTCACCTGATTTTAGGAGAATCTGATTTTTAAATCATCCTCTTCTCCTATACTGACCTTGTATGAAAAGCAAGACTTATATAGATGAACGTTTCTTTTGAAAGGATCGCTATGTCTGATCTTATGGACAGCTTCCGTCTGGACGGCAAGGTCGCACTGGTAACCGGCGCCACCTATGGCATTGGCATGGCTATCGCCGAGGCGCTCGGAGAGGCTGGCGCCAAGATCGCCTTTAACGCACGTCACGCCGACAAGGTAGCCGAGGCCGAGAAGCACTACCGCGAGCTGGGCTTTGAGGCTCATGGTTACGTGGCAGGCGTCACCGACGAGGCCGTCGTTGCCGAGCTCATCGCCAAGATCGAGGCCGACTTTGGCACCACGCCCGACATCCTGGTCAACAACGCCGGCGTTATCCAGCGCACCCCGATGCTCGACATGAGCGCCGAGGACTTCCGCCGCGTCGTCGATATTGACCTCAACGCACCGTTTATCGTGTCCAAGGCCTGCCTGCCCGGCATGATCGCCAAGGGCCACGGCAAGATCATCAACATCTGCTCGATGATGAGCGAGCTAGGTCGCGAGACCATCGCCGGCTATGCCGCCGCCAAGGGCGGACTCAAGATGCTCACCAAGAACATCTGCTCGGAGTTTGGCGAGGCCAATATCCAGTGCAACGGCATTGGACCCGGCTACATCGCCACGCCGCAAACCGCACCCCTGCGCGAGACGCAGCCCGACGGCAGCCGCCACCCGTTTGACCAGTTCATCATTGCCAAGACGCCGGCCGCCCGTTGGGGCACGCCCGAGGATCTGAAGGGCCCCGCCGTGTTCTTGGCTTCCGATGCATCGAACTTCGTCAACGGCCACATCCTCTACGTCGACGGCGGCATCCTCGCATACATTGGAAAGCAGCCTCAATAAGCGTCGCCGCAACTGCCCATATCAGGTTTCATCCACTCGTTTTTCATTTGAGTTGCGGTGAGATAAGGATTGGCTTTGGCTTCTATCAGGCAAAACAGTCCGTATTTCACCGCATGTTAGAAATAGAAAGGTAATTCGCAATGAAGATCGCTCTGATCAATGAGAACTCTCAGAACTCCAAGAACCCCATGATCGAAGCTGCCCTTAAGAAGGTCGTCGAGCCCATGGGGCACACCGTCTTTAACTATGGTATGTATGCCGACGCCGACTCCAAGCCCCTCACCTACGTGCAGAACGGTATCCTTGCCGCCGTGCTGCTGAACTCCGGTGCTGCCGACTACGTCGTGACCGGCTGCGGCACCGGCGAGGGCGCCATGCTCGCCTGCAACTCCTTCCCCGGCGTGCTGTGCGGCCACGTTGCCGACCCGCTCGACGCCTACACCTTTGCCCAGGTCAACGATGGCAACGCCGTCGCCATGCCCTTCGCCCTCAAGAACGGCTGGGGCCAGGAGCTCAACCTCGAGTACACCTTCGAGAAGCTCTTTGGCTTTGGTTCGGGCAACGGCTACCCCGCCGAGCGTGTTGAGCCCGAGCAGCGTAATAAGAAGATCCTCGACGGCGTGCGCGCTGTGACCATGCGTCCGCTCGTCGACGTCCTGGGCGAGATCGATCAGGACCTGGTGAAGGGCGCACTTGCCGGCGAGCACTTCCAGGAGTACTTCTTTGCCAACGCCACCGACGAGGCCATCATCGCCAAGGTCAAGGAGATCCTGGGGCTCTAACCGCACGGTTCATTGCTGCTAACGCAAGCGGCGGTCGTCCCATGTACGGGACGACCGCCGCTTTTTGCTATCTACCGACTGACGCCGTGGGGATAGGCCCCACATGCGCCAAGGGGTTGGCTAGAGCTCGCAGGCAACCTTGTAGCCATCGCCGATGGCGTCGCGGATGTTGCCGCACTTGTTGGCATCGCCCAGCACGTGGGTGGCAACACCGGCAGCGGCAAGGTCATCGGCCAGCTTGGTATTGGGACGATAGCCCATGGCAAGCACCAGTGTATCGGCACCGGCGATAGTGTGGACCTCGCCATCCTTTTCGTAACTGATGGTGTCCTCGGTAATCTCGGTCACCTTGGCCTCGGTCAGCACGTGGACGCCCTTGGAGAGCATGCGCGTGATGAGCACCGCGCGACCGGCACCGCCCTCGTTGGCGGCAAGCGTCTTGGTCATCTCGATGACGGTGACATCGCGGTTGGCCGGCGACAGGTCGTTGACCAGCGGGGCCAGGTAGTCAGCCGTCTCGCAACCGACGGTGCCGCCGCCGACGATGACAATCTTCTTACCCGGGAAAGCCTTGCCACCCAGCAGGTCGTCAGCTGTCATAACCTGCTTAAAGCCCTGCATGAAGGCCGGAGCGATGGGCTCGGCGCCATAAGCCAGGACAACCTCGTAACCTGCGTAGTCGCGCTGAATGTCCTCGGCCGAAAGCTCGGTGCCAAAGACGCATGTGACGCCGGCCTCGGCCAGACGACGGTACTGATACTTGATCACGCGGGTGAGCTCCTGCTTTGCCGGCGGAACGGCTGCGATGCGCATCTCGCCGCCCGGCTCATCCTGCTTGTCCACGAGCACCACGTTGTGGCCGCGCTTGGCGGCAATGTAGGCTGCCTCCATGCCCGCAGGACCAGCGCCCACAACGAGCACGTTCTTGGCCTCGGCGGCAGGCTCGTAGCCGGCCTCGTCGCGCTCCACGTCCGGATTAACGGTGCAGGAGATGCGCTTGCCAAACATAATGCCGTTCAGACAGCGCAGGCAGCCAATGCAGGGGCGGATGTCATCGGCGTTGCCGGCAGCGGCCTTGTTGCAGAACTCAGCATCGCACAGATTGGCGCGGCCCATCATACAGATGTCGGCAGCGCCGTCCTCGATCAGCTCCTCGGCGATCCAGGCCTCGTTGATGCGGCCGACGGTGGCGACGGGAATGTTGACGTGCTTTTTGATCTCGCGCGAGCAGGCGGCATGCGAGGCCTGCTGCGTACCGGCGGCGGGAATCGCGGAGCCGCGCTTGATGGTGGTGCCGCCCGACACATGAATCATGTCGACGCCGGCCTTCTCCAGGCGACGCGAGACGTAGATCATGTCGTTGAGGGTCAGGCCGCCATCGGTGTACTCGTCGCCCGAGATACGGACGTCGATGATAAAGTCCTTGCCGCAGCGCTCGCGAATCTCGGCGATGACCTCGAGCAAGAAGCGCATACGGGCGTCGAGCGAGCCGCCGTACTCATCGGTACGCTTGTTGTAGAGCGGGGTCAAAAAGCCGCCAAGCATGCCGTGGGCATGCGCCGCATGGACCTCGACGCCATCGACGCCAGCCTTTTGCATACGCACAGCGGCGTCGCCAAACTGATGCGTGAGCTCGTGAATCTCGTCGACCGTGATAGGACGCGGTGCCTCACGGGCATAGGACGGTCCCACGAAGGACGGAGCGATCAGGCGCGGCGTGCCCGGAATGTTAAAGGCCATGTAGGCGGGGTGAAAGAGCTGCGGCATGATCTTGCAGCCATACTCATGCACGGCGGCGGCGAGCTTTTCCCAGCCAGGGATAAACGTGTCGTCGTAGCAGCACATGTCACCCGGCAGATAGGTATAGGTAGGCTCGACCGTCACGACCTCGGTGATGATCAGGCCAACGCCGCCCTTGGCACGGGCACGGTAATGATCGACCAAGTCGTCGGTCACATAGCCATGATCGGCCAGGTTGGTGGACACCGGCGGCATAAAGACGCGGTTCTTGACCTCGGTCGTACCGACCTTGATCGGGCTAAAGAGCATCGGGTAGGCGGATGACTCCATACAGGCTTCCTTTCGTTTGAGCCGCTCGGCGGCACTTGCAGACATACCTATCGTATCAGCAACCGCCGCATTCGCACTCGCTCGTACTCCCCACCTTCAATCCCGACCCTCACAAAAAAGTTGCGGTGGAATACGGAGTAGATGAGACTTTTGACAGCCAAAACAATCCGTATTTCACCGCAACTGATGGGTGGGATGGAGTTAGAGGCCCAGATAGGTAGTCATGCCTCCGACGGCGAGCTTGGCGCCTGCCACGGCATGAACCACGGTGAGCGGGCCGTTGACCACGTCGCCGGCGGCAAAGACGCCAGGCACGGTGGTCATGCCGTGCTCGTCGACCGAAAGCAGGCCGCGATGGTCGGTCTCCAGACCGCCCGTTGTAAGCACGAGTTTGTCCTTGGGCACCTGAGACGCCGCAATCACAACCGTGTCGGCAGACGCATGGTCGAGCTCTTCCTCGTAGCCCACCACGTTATTGTCCTCGTCAAAGATAGCCGTCTCGAACACCGGACCGTTATCGTCGATGGCGCAGATCGCCTTGCCGCACACAATATCGGCACCATCGAGCTCGGTCAGCTCCACCTCATCATCGATGGCAGAGATATGGCGCGATCGGGCATACACGGTGACCTTGCGAGCGCCCGAGCGCAGGGCTGTGCGGGCAACATCCATGGCCACGTTGCCGGCGCCGATAACCGCCACGTTCTGCCCAATTGCCACGCTCGTAGGATCGACCAGATAATCGATACCAAACAGCACGTTGCCGCGCGACTCGCCGGGAATACCCAGCTTTCGAGCTCGCCAAGTACCGGTACCAACAAAGACCGCATCGTAGCCGTCACGCAGTAGGTCGTCGATGTGGAGCGCACCGCCGATGGTGGTCGACGGACGCACGCGCACGCCGAGCGAGCACATCACGTGGCGGTACTTTTGCACGAGCGAGCGCGGCAGACGGAACTCGGGGATACCGTACTCCAGCACACCGCCAATCTCGGGGCGCTGCTCAAATACCGTGACGGCACAGCCCAGCTGGGCCATCTTGATAGCCACGGTAATACCAGCGGGACCGGAACCGACCACGGCAATCTGTTTACCGCACGACGGTGCGGGCTTCCACTCCTTACGGTCCAAATACGCTGTCGAGATATAGTTCTCGATGCTCGAAAAATGCACGGGTGCGCCCTTACGGCCCTGAATGCAAGCGCCCTCGCACTGGCCCGAATGGTTGCAAACCATGGAGCAGACCGCGCTCATGGGATTGTTCTGGAACAGTAGCTCGCCCGCCTCTTCTAGACGACGCCGTTTGAACAGGTCAATGACCTGCGGAATAGGCGTCTGAACCGGGCAGCCCTTAAGCTGACAGAATGCCCTTTTGCAACCTAGGCAACGATTCGCCTCTTCGACAATGTGGATAGCCACGCAACTCCCCTTTTTGATTCAATCCAATGGGGCGACGATAAAGATCCTTCACCGCTGCCCCAGTCAGGCAAACTTAATCGACCGCCACGGCAAAAGCCAATGCTATAACTCGCGATGCGAAGCCCCGCAGCGAGCGGACATGTGCTCGAGTGTCGCCAGACAGTCAGCCGCCGTCGCCGGCACACTGTTCTCGACCACGCAGGGAATCCCAGGGCAGGCGGCAGCCGCCCAGGCCACCACGGGCTCAAAGTCATATCGTCCCGTCTCGCCCACGCCATGACACACCAGGCGCGAACCCGTACCGTCGCACCAACCGGCTTCATCCTCGTTATCAACGACCTCAAAATCCTTGGCGTGCAGCGCGCGGATCTTACTGCCGCATAAGTAGAGCATGCGCGCTGTGATTTCCTGCGCTTCGTCAACGACACTGGGGTGCAGCAGCGACACTGGGTCATAGATCACGCCGAGCGACGGGCTCGAGACGCGCTCCAGCACCTCACGGCAGCGATCTGGCGTATTAACCGTCTCGTTCCAACCGGGCTCGATCAAAATTTGCCCACCCACGGCCTCGGCCCGATCGCAGACGTGTGCAAGCCCGTCTGCAAACGCATCGAGTGCCTCATCGGTCATGCGGTCGACCGCGACGCGGTTCTGCGCATTGGGGCGACCGGTCTCGGTGCCAACCGGGCATCCGCCGAGCATCTGGGCAAAGTTCAAGCATGCCTCGTACTCGGAAAAGTTATCCATGAGCTGTTGGCGATCGGGCGTCGCCAGATTCTTATAACAGCCGAGCACGGCGACCGAAACGCCCGCCTCGTCGAGCACCGCACGCAAATGGTCGGCAAGCTCGCGGGTCAGGCCGCCTCGATCGATCCCCATCGATGCGTAGAGCACCTTACTCGGCAGCTGAATGCACGAAAAGCCCAGCTCTCCCGCCATGCGAATGCGTTCCTCGACGGTCCCCTGCGGAAGGTCGTGCAAACGTACGCCCGGAGTAATAGCCCCCACGTTATTCACATCCCTTATGAGCGTTGATGCCCGGGGTGTATCCGCCAAACGGGTCCTCGATGGAGCACACGCCCGAGGGGGCGAGCGGATCGCGCTTACCGGCCAGCTTGTCGTGATGCATGGTCTCGATATAGGCAAGCACCAGCGGCGCCACGCCCTTCGCATCGTTTTTGACGATAGGCTCGCTCATGTAGTAATCAAACGTGCCCTCGCGGTGCGCGGTGTTTCCCAAGCCCGCAACCAGGCAGATGTTGTCGAGCGCCAGCTGGCCATCGTGCTCGGAAAGGCAGGTCTCGCAGATGCCGTCGAAGGCGCGACGGCCGTACTGGTAGTAGCGCTCACCCAACACGCCCAGACGCACGCCCTTCATGATGGCGTTGGCAAAGATCGCGCTGCCCGACTCCTCCAGGTAGTTGGGGGCGATATTGGGCAGGTTGATGACCTGATGCCACATGCCGGTCTTCTCGTCTTGATACGGCAGCATGGCGTCAATCAGGTCGTGGAACATCTTGCGGATCTCGTCCTTCTCGGCCGACATCGAAGGCGGCATAAGCTCCCACGTGTCGATGAGCGCCATGGCAAACCAGCCCTCGGCGCGCAGCCAGAAGTTAGCCGAAAGGCCGGTGACCGGGTCGCACCAGAACTGCTTGCGGCTCGCGTCGTAAGCGTGATAGTACAGACCATTGAGGGGGTTGCGCATCAGGTCGTGCACGACCTGGAACATATGGAAGCTATCTGAGCAGGCACGACGGTTGTGGAAACTCAGCTCGTACTGCATGTAGAACGGCTGCGCCATATACATGCCGTCGAGCCAGATCTGGTTGGGGTAGACGGCCTTGTGCCAAAACACGCCCTCTTTGGTACGCGGCTGGGTTTCGAGCTGACGATAGATGGTATCCATGGCCGCACGATACTTGGGCTTGCCCACCAGGTCATAGAGCTTGTAGAGGGTCTTGCCCGCATTAACGTTATCGAGGTTGTACTCCTCGGGGTTGTAATGTTTGATGGTACCGTCGTCCTGGACAAAGAAATCGATGTAGTCGTCGGCGAACGTCAGGTAGCGCTGCTCACCCGTGATCTCGTACAGCTCGATGAGCGCCTTGATCATGCAGCCGTCGATATAGTTCCAGGTGTTCTCCTTACCGGCACGGAGCTTTTCGATATTCCAAGCCGGCGCCTGCGGCGTAGAGGTTTCGATCAACTGCTCGATATAACGGTCCAGGATTTGATTGCAACCCATTGCTGTCCCCTCTGACGTTAATGATAGGTGAACGTTAACCCTAGTGTAACGCGAACGGGGAATATAGGGTGAACGTTAACCCTATATTCCCCGCGAACGGCAGACTTTTAACGGCAAACGGTGGCTAAGCCCGCGGCGATGCGATGCGCCAGGCGCTCATAGCCAGCCGGGCTGTAATGCAGACCGTCCGGCATATAGAGTTCGCGGTGCTCCGGCAAAAACGGGCTGATGCCGCTTTGCGCATACAGGTCAATCACCGGAACGGAGTAACGGTCACAGACCTCCAGCATCGCTCGCACGTAGGCGTCTTGCGTCAGACCCAAATGGTTCGCCTCATCGCTTGCCGGGATATCCTTCTCGTGCTTACCACTCGTCTTGCATGGCGTCATAAACACGAGCTTTGCCTGAGGTGAGCGCGCCGTGATGGTTCGGATCAGATAGTCGACCGCACCATAGAACTCATGCACATCGGTGCTGCCCAACTCGCCAAGCGGCACGTTGCGGCTAAAGTCGTTAACGCCGCCAAAGACAACATAGACATCGGCCGCATCGTCGATGCCGTCCAAGCGCTCGACAAATGAATCGGTACGGTCGGCCTTGATGGCGATACGCGAACCCTTGATGCCAAAGTTCTCGACGACTGCACCTCCCAGCAACGCGCCCAGATGCGAAGTCCAAGAGATGTCGTTGCCGCCTGCGCCGCATCCGTTATCCCCCCATGTGGTCGAATCGCCAAAGCAGCAAATGGTCGATTCACTCAAGTTCTTCGTTTCCATAATCTTCTCCTCATCCGCCCATTGGCGGCCATACAGGTACGTACCGTTTATTTGCAACATGCCGAGGGGCTAAGCACGGTCGCATTTCGCAACGTGCGAATCGAGCCATTCGATATCCTCGACAAGATGTGTCACTCCCAGATGGTGTCCACCCGGACACACCTCGTGCCTCAGAGCATCTCTGCGGCCCAGCAACTTGTAGGCATCGCGCACGATCTTGAGCTGTTCATCGACATTTTTCAGCCCGCGCGAACCGTTCAGATGATCTTCTTCGCAGCTCTGCACTAACAACGGGCGCGGCGCAATAAGCGAGGCAATATCGCCCATGTCGAGCAAGCGCCAAAGTCCGGGTGTGTAGTTGCAGCTGCAATTGCCGTTGAGATGCAGCAGCGAATCATCGACACCGTACAGGTAGCCCGAGACAAACGCCTTGCATACACGTGGGTCGAGCGCCGCCAGATACAGCGTCATGTATCCGCCGCCCGAAAAGCCAAAACAGCCCAGGTCGTCCATGGCAATGTCGCCGCGCGCCTCTAGGTAATCGATCAGACGCATGTTATCCCAGGCGTTGAGGCCCGCAACGGTAAGTCCCAGCGGCTCGGCCATGCGCGCCTGGTTTAGGCACGTGCCGCGCAGAAAGCTGTTCTCGTCATCGCCCTGACCCTTCCAGTCACGACGGTATCCCCAACCGCGTGCGTCGGGGCAGACGGTCACGTAACCCATACGCGCCAAACGTAGACCGTAGTCGTAATTGAACTTACGCACAGCATCATCGACCGCCGGCACGCCCGTCACGCCCGCAACACTTGCGGCGCCTGCTCCCTGATGGCCATGCGGGCAGACATAGCAACACTTGCGGCCGCGCGCATCGAGCTTAGGCGACTGCGGCTCGAGCAGGTAGAACGGCATCCAAACGTCGCGCTCCACCTGCAGCATCGCATGGGTGCGCACGATACCGCCGGCAATCTGCACCCGATCGAGCTCGCGCGCCTCAATCGACACGCGATCCATAATCGATAGGCCCAACAGGTCAAACAGCCGAACCCTCGTCGCAATCTGCCATGCCTCAAAGTCTTCGGGCGTCGTGCCCTTAAATGCGGCGGAGCGGCCCTCACGCTTAAGGCGCTCACGAAACGCCAGTTCGTCTTCGTAATAGGTGTCGATATGCACCGTGCGACCGTTATCGGAAAGACTGTCGGTCTCCGCAGCGTCGCCCGGGCCACCTTCGGGGTCCCAGCCGTCCGCACCGGAAAGCACCTGTTCGCGGGCGTATCGGGTAGTGGCTGTCGCATCGAGCTCGTGCGCCCATGGCACCCAGTTTTCGGCATCACTCGCCGGGCCATGTAGGCTTGCACCAGCGTAGTGCGCCCTCTCGTGCGCCGCCGGCTTAGCCCAATCCCACCAACCTTCGCGCTTGATATGCTGTCCCAGCCAGCAATCGATCAGCACGGTCTGGGCCCACTCACGCCAAGGACGACCCAAATAGACCGAATCCGGTGCCACGTCTTGCGCGGCTGTAAACGAGCAGCCGTGGAACACGAAGCCATATGGCTCTCCCTCGGGCGTCGATGCCGCCGTCACGTAACCGTTCACGTCCATATTGCGGTTGAGCGAGCGGATCTCGCACCCCTCAAAATAGGCACACGCGCCGCCAAAGATAAAGTCGACGTCGCCCTCAATCCGGCAGCGTCGAAAATACTGACGGCCCACCCGACGCGGCGCAAACTGCTTGGGCCCAATGAATCCGCCCGGTTTGACTTCGCGCGGGGGCAACGGGCCCAAAAACAGCGTGTCCTGGCGCCCCGTAATGCAACAGGCGTCGACCACCAAACGGTCGCCGTCGGCGTACAGGGCAATCGCCTGCCCCACCTCGCGACCGTCGCCGGCATCGTTGACGATTGTGAGGTTCTCGAGCCGCACGTCGTCGGCATCGACCAAAACGGTATAGGTCCTAAAGGTGCCGAGCTTTCCGTCAATGCCCGATCCGTCCCCCGAGGGCATCTTGGCGCCCAGACTGCCCACGATACGCACGCTGTCAGCCGTCTCGCCCACCAGCGTCACATACGGTCGATGAATCTCGACCCGTTCGCGGTACTCACCCGGCTCGATATGGATTGTCACCGGTTGCTCGGCATCCGGATAGAGTTGATCGGCTGCCGCCAAGGCATCGGAAATCGTTGGATATGCTCCTGCCGCAGCCCTCGAAACGCGCAGTGTATAGATGCTTTCGCTCATCGTCCATCACGCTCCCAGGCAGCGAACTGCTCAGGCCAGCCCTGAACCTGTGGCTGAATATGCTCGGCGCAGCCCTTAAATGCCGTTAAGGCCGAAGCGAGCGATGCCCCATGCTTTCCATGCGGAAAGACATGTAGGCTAAAGCCAATCCCGTGGTCGGCAAGAGCCTGCGCAAGAAGGAGGCTATTTTGAACTGACACCGATGCATCATCGGCGGTATGCCACAAGAACGTACGAGGGAAGCCCTCGCCCACCATATTCTCGATTGACAACTTTTGAGCCAAAGCGTCATCGGCACCCGTTAGGTGTTCAAACGAACCACGATGAGCATAGGTCCCCGAGCTTACGACCGGATAGCACAAGCAAAGTGCGTCAGGCCGAATCGACTCAGGCGATGTCGCGATCGACTCTGCAAGCCAAGGTTTGTCCCAAAGCGCCCCGAGCAAGCCAACCAGGTGTCCACCCGCCGAAAAACCCATGACCGTAATTCGATTGGGATCGACGCACAACTCCGTCGCATGACTTCGCACGGTATCGACCGCCCGCGCAAGTTCTTGCAATGCAAGCGGATAGGTGGCGGGCGCAACCGAGTAGTCCAGAACAAAAGCCTGATACCCCATCGCAAGTAAGCGTAGCGCCACCGGCTCGCCCTCGCGAGGCGAAATATGATCGTAGCCCCCACCCGGCACAATCAAAACTGCAGGTCGGGGTTCCAGGGCATAAGCATCCTCGGTGGGAGCAAAAATATAGGACGAGATCGCGGCATCCGAGCCATCGACCCCGACACAAATCGTTTTATTGAGCATGTATACCTTCTCGTTATGATGCGTAGCGCGGCCGCATGGCACAAGGGCCGCATAGCCGATTTTTTCGGCAATGCGGCCCCGGTCATCAATTCCAGCTAGGAACGGACAATCTTATCGACGTTCTCGAGCTGCAGCTCATCGCCATCCTGACCCTCGATCACCACATTTTGCAGGTCGAGGACTTTCACGTTCTGCGCGATGATGCCCTGGCGCACCATCGGCTCCACGCCACAGGCCATGGCTGGCACAAAGGGCTCGGCATCGGCGGCAAAGGTCACATGGACATCCTGGAACGTCAGGCGCGTCACCTTGCTCTCGGGCAGTCCCGTAATATAGGCCGCGGCCGCGTGGCAGTTGGTGGCCTCGATGTCGCGGAACGTCGTGGCGCCAAAGCCGGGCGTACGGTCGTCGACGGGCACCGCGTCGCGGCTCTGGACATAGTCGGTCTTGCCGTCCTTATCGCAGAAGTAGAACGAATTGACCACGAAAGGCGTGAGCACCTCGTCCATGCGAATGTGCTCAAAGGTGATGCCCTCGTTGACGGCGTCCTTGCCGCGACCGCGACGAGTCTTAACGCGCAGGCCGCGGTCGGTGCGCTCAAAGAGGCACTTGCTCACGGTGAGGTCCTTGATGCCGCCGGCAGCCTCGGACCCCAACACCACGGCGCCATGACCGTCGTGCATGTAGCAGTGAGCGATCAACACGTCATGCGTGGCGGGACGAAGCTCGGGCTCAATGCCCAGTTTGCCGCTCTTGATGGCGATGCAGTCGTCGCCCACCGAGAACTGGCAACCCAGGATGCGAACAAAGCCACAGCTCTCGGGATCGAAGCCGTCGGTGTTGTGGGAGTTCTTGGGACCCTCGATGGACAGGCACAGGGCATCGACGTGTTCGCACAGAACGGGATGGATGTTCCATGCTGGGCTGTTGCGGACGGTAAAGCCGGCAAGGCTCACGTTTTGGCACTCGGACAGGAAGATCATGCGCGGGCGGGCGATCTCGCGGCCCTCCTCGGGGCGGAAGATATTCTTAAAGTCCTTGTTCCACCAGTTATCCTCGGCAAAATCGGTCTGGCCGTCGATGGCGCCGCGGCCATAGATGCACACGTCGTGCACGCTCAGACCCGTAAAGGTCGAGCAATAGGTCGAAAAGCTCTCGCCCTCCCAGCGGCCCAGGGGCAGCATATCGGTGCCGGCATACCCGGTGCCCTTGTCACCCGTGACCGTGCCCGGAATGTAGGCAAGCGCCGCGCGGTCGTGACGGGCCAGCAGCACCGCGCCCTCGGCGAGCTCGATGTTGATATTGCTCTTAAGGAAGAGGGACTTGATGCGGTAGTTGCCAGCGGGAATCAGCACGCGCCCGCCCTTGGGACAAGCCATGATGGCAGCCTGGATATTGGTGGTGTCATCGTGCTCGGCATCGCCTTTGGCGCCGCAGTCGCGAACGTTGATGGTAAAGGGCTCCGCGGGCGTGGTGACGCCCACGCTCAGCTCGCGCTCGCCGCAGACAAAGCGGATCAGGTTGCGCTTGCCGGGAACCAGGCCGTCAACATAGGTCTCGACCGTATTCGTGGTACCGACGGGCTCATCGTTGACAAAGATCTCCCACGTATCGGCACAGGTAAAGTAGCCACCGTCGTCGAGCTCAATAACGGCCGCGCGGGCGTTGCGCCAGATAACGTTCGTCTCCATGGGTCTCTCCCTCAAATGTAATCAGAAGTTCATACTACTCGTTTTTAAAAAAAGGCCGCACCCGCCGGTGGATCTCCGGTGGCACGGCCCTGTGGTTTGGACGATGCGCCTGCCCTACTCGGCGGGAATTACGCTGCCGTCCTGGAAGCCAACATTGTTGTGAGCGAAGCAGTCCTCGTACTTGAAGCCGGAGAGCTCCTCGCAAAGAGCCTTGACCTCGGGCTGGACGTCGGCCATCTTGCCGCCCTCCTTGACGCGCTTGATCTCGTCGCAGAGGATGTCGCACTGCTCCTTGTCGATCTTGATGCCGCGGGCAAGGACAGCCGCGAGCAGGAAGAAGCCGGCGCAGCCAATGAGCATGTAGCCGCAGATGTACAGAGGCACGGTGGCGGGCTGGGTCACGGCGTCGCTGTTACCGGCGGTCTGAATGAAGCCGGAGGCAGCGAGGACGATAGCCCAGGCGTTTACAGCGATAGCCTGAGCAATCTGCTGGCAGAGCTGCTGAGCGGAGCTGTAGATGCCCTCGCGACGACGCAGGGTGATGAGCTCATCGACATCGGGGATGTAGTTGAGCAGAACATCGGGCAGATACTGAAAGCCAACGTAGAAGAACTTCCAGATAGCGAAGATGATGGGGTAGGCGATCATAGCGATGGCGACCGTGGAGGTGCCGTTAATCTGACCAAAGGCGAAGTAGTTGTAGGCGATGATGCACGCAGCGCAACCGACGTTGGCCAGGTACCAAGACTTGTGGAAGCCCTTCTTGGCCATGAGGGCAACCCAGATGGCGGTGCAGACGATAGCGACGACCTTGCCGGGCATCTCCATCACGGACTCATAGGACTTAGGAATCTGCAGGCAGTAGACGATGAAGAAGGACAGGCAGGCAGACCAGCAGGCAGCAGCGAGCTTCGTGGAGACCTGTGCATACAGGACCTTGCGGAAGGACTTGTTGCGGAAGGTAGAGACAACGTCAATGAAGAACTTCTTGATACCCTCGCCGACGCTCTCGATCTTCTCCTGAGCCACCTCCTCGGGGGTGTGCTCCCACGTGGACAGGTACACGCACAGCAGCGAGATTGCCATGACCGAAGCGTTGACCGTAGCGATGATGAAGTAGCTGAACGGGTTGGTCTCGCCGAAGGTGCCAAAGCCAAAGCCGACGAGTGCTGCCATCAGGAAGCCGGCGGCGTTACCAAAGAGGTGCTTGTAGCCGGTGAGGTACGTACGCTCCTTGAAGTCGTCGGTCATCTCGATGGTAAGCGGCGACAGGTTGGCGGTGCAGAACGTATACGCGACGTTGTAGATCAGGTACAGCACAAAGTAGTACGGGAAACCGAACGGCGTAGCCACAAAGATGAGCGGCTCGGCGACCATCATCGGGATTGCCAGCAAGATCCAGAAACGGCGGCGGCCAAAGATACGGCCGATCTTGGTAGCGTAGAAGTTATCGGCCACAAAGCCCATAAGCGGGCACAGAATGGCGTTGAGATAGATGGCGAACGAGCTGATCAGCGCAGCCTCGCCTGCGGACAGGCCGCACTCCGTGGACAGGAACAGCACCATGTAGCTGTGCGTAAAGGTCAGGGCACCGGAGTTGAGCATGCCGCCCATACCAAAGCCCAAGCGCGTCCAGAATGTGATCTTGCGCTTTTTACCGATCTTGTTAGTCATCGAGCTCCCTCTCTTTTCTCGATTGTCTTGGAACAAGACATTGGAGTCCATACCGACGTCTGTCTGCATGCCGTTCAGGGTGAACGTTTAGCTAGATTATGCGCGATTGCTTATGATAGGTGAACGTTCACTTGTATATTATCCTTGAACGGTCGTTTTTTGCCGTTGAACGGGCCTGAAAATGAAAAAATCCCTGCATTTTTGATTATCAAGTCGATTCAGCACCACGCAACAACTAGGTGAACGTTCATTGTTCTCTGGAGATGAGGGAGGTGCCGGGCACCCTTCCCAAAAAAGCCGTGCACGACAACGCAACGAGAAACGAAAAACGACCCCGCCGAGATTGTCCTCGGCGGGGTCGCCCAGTCTTTGCAGCAGCTTATTCAATCACGCGCTCAACGTGTCATCGCTACAGGCAGACTCCGTCCTTCCAGATGCTGATCTCGTGACAGCCGCGACGCTCGGCGCTGGTAAGCTTGCCGCTCGCCGTGTCCAGCACCAGCTGATACAGATCGCCGGCAGCCTCATCGAGCGTACGCTCGCCCGTAGCCACCACACCGGCGTTAAAGTCCATCCAGTTGGCCTTGTGGTCGCACAGGCGCTGGTTGGTGAACACCTTGAGCGTAGGCGCCGGCGCACCAAACGGCGTGCCGCGGCCGGTCGAGAACAGGATCACGTGGCAGCCGGCAGCCGTCAGGGCCGTGGTGGATACCATGTCGTTGCCCGGACCGCACAACATGTTCAGACCATGCTTGGTAGCCTGACCGGCGTACGGCAGCACGTCGACGATGGGGGCAGATCCGCCCTTTTGCACGCAGCCGCAGCTCTTGTCCTCGAGTGTGGTGATGCCGCCATCCTTGTTGCCGGGGCTCGGGTTCTCGTAGACGACCTCGCCATGGCTAATAAAGTAATCCTTAAAGCCGTTGAGCATGTCGGAGGCGGCGTTAAACACCTGCTCGTCCTCGCAGCGATCGAGCAGAATGCTCTCGGCGCCAAACATCTCGGGGACCTCGGTGAGCACCGACGTGCCACCGCGGGCGACGAGCATATCGCTCACGCGACCGATCGTGGGGTTGGCGGTAATGCCCGAAAGACCGTCAGAGCCACCGCACTTAAGGCCAATGACCAGCTCAGAGGCCGGAATGGGCTCACGCTTGGCCTGCTTGGCCAGGTCGGCCAGCTCAGACAGAATCTTGTGGCCTTCGACCTGCTCGTCGGCAACATCTTGGCAGGTAAGGAAGCGAACGCGCTCGTGATCGTACTCGCCCAGCTCGTCGAGCACCTGCTGATGCGTGCAGTTCTCGCAGCCGAGCGACAGGAACAGCACGCCCGCAGCGTTTGCGTGACGCGAGAGCGCTACCAGCAGGCGACGGGTCTGGGCATGGTCGGCGCCGGTCTGCGAGCAGCCAAACGGATGCGGAAAGTAATAGACGCCCTCCAGCGAACCCTCGACCAGATCCTGAGCCTGCTCGCACATGGCACGTGCGACCTCGTTGACGCAGCCGACCGTGGGGATGATCCACAGCTCGTTGCGCGTGGCGGCGCGGCCGTCGGCGCGACGGAAGCCCATAAAGGTCTCGGGCTCAACCGGCTCAACGACCGGATGCGTCGGATTGTAAACGTACTCGACCTCGCCCGAAAGGTTGGTCTTGACGTTATGCGTATGAAGCCACTGACCGGGCTGGATGTCGCCCGTCACATGGCCGATAGGAAGACCGTACTTGACAACGTTCTCCCCCGCCGCAATGGCACGCACGGCCATCTTGTGGCCCTGCGGAATATCCTCCGCGGCAGCGACCTCGCCCACCCCGGGAACCGCGACGGCGGTGCCCTTGGCAAGCGGCGACAGCGCGACGATCACGTTATCGGCCGGATTGATCTGGATAGTGTTCATTACAAATGGTCCTAACCCTACAGGTTGAGCAGAAGTCGAGACGCGGGCACGCCGTCCCGCGCCCGCGTCTGCGCCGGAAATTTACGCCTGAGCGTTGGCGAAGGCCTGCTTGGCGCCCTCGGCACGCACGACGGCGAGCGCGCTGACGACAAACTCCTCAAGACCCGCGATCTGCGTAAGGTCCTCGCCCCACATCTGCTCGTTGGTGAGCACGTCGTGCACCAGCTGGGCATCGTCGGCGCCGGCATGGGCGGCGTAGAAGTCGAGCACGAAGGCGTCGTCCTGAGCGGTGTACTCGGTGCCGTCGGAGCGACGCAGGTGCAGGCCGTCGCCCTCGCGGGACACGAGCTCCTGCGTGTAGAAGGAGATGAGCGTAGCGAGGCTCGTCGCCAGGCACTTGGGCAGGTTGCCGGTCTCGGCAACGTAGTCCTTGAGCGTGGGCAGGTCGCGAGCGCGCCACTTAGCCGTGGAGTTGAGGCAAATGGAGAGCAGCGCGTGGTCGATAAACGGGTTGTCGAAGCGGTTTTCGACGGCGGCGGCAAAGGCCTTGCAGTCCTCGACATCCAGGTCGGCGGCAAGCGTCGGAATGACCTCGTCGTAGAGCATGGTGTTCATGAAGCCGCGAATGGTCTCGTCATGCATGCAGTCGCGCACGATATCAAAGCCGGCAACCCAGGAACCCGGAACGAAGGCGGTGTGGGCACCGTTGAGGATGCGGACCTTGCGCTTTTTGTACGGGGTGACATCGGGGGTCACAAAGACGCCGGGGAGACCGGCCTTCACGAAGGGGAGCTTCTCGGCAAGCGACTCGTCGCCCTGGATGCCCCACATCTGGAAGGGCTCGCGCACGGCCAGGAAGGGATCCTCGTAGCCCAGGCGCTCGGCCACGGCAGCGGCCTCCTTGGGGTCGCGGATGCGGCCGGGGACGATAGTGTCGACAAGCGTGGTGCAGACGGTGCAGTCGTTGGCCATCCACTGCGAGAACTCGTCCTCCCAGCCCCAGTCGCTCACGTACTGGTTCATGATGCGCAGCAGCTCCTCGCCGTTGTGATCGATGAGCTCGCAGGCGAGCACGATGACGCCCGGCTTGCCGGCGGCCCAGCGGGTGTGGAGCACCTGGGCAAGCTTGGCGGGGAAGCTCGCGGGCGGCATGTCGTCGGCCTTGCAGGACGGGTCGTAGGCGATACCGGCCTCGGTGGTGTTGGAGACGATAATCTCCAAATCGTCGGAGACGGCGACCTCCATCATGGCGCGGTAGTCGTCCTCGCGGTACGGGTTGATGCAGCGGCTGCAGGCGCTGATCACACGGGACTCGTCAACCGTGTTGCCGTTCTCCTTGCCGCGCACCAACACGGTGTACAGGTCGTCCTGGGCGTTGATACCATCGGCAAAGCCAAAGGCGCCGCTGATGGGCTGGACCATGACAACCTTGCCGTTCCAGCCGGTTGCCTCGTTGCCCATGTCAAAGAAGCGGTCGACGAAGGCGCGCAGGAAATTGCCCTCGCCAAATTGCAGAACCTTCTCGGGCGCGTCCTTGGGCAGCAGGTAGCCCTTGTAGCCGATCTTCTCGAGCGTCTCGTAGCTGATGTTCTCCATCGATGTCTCTCCTTAGATTGCTGTTAGCGTGCAGGCAAAACGGGGGCGCCGCGTGTGGCAACGGCGCTCCCGAGTTCGGTGTGATTCGATGCGGGTTTAGGCCTCGACGGTATCCAGGTCAAAGCCAAAGTAGCGGACCGCGTTGTTGTAGCTGATGTCGCGCACGATGGCTCCCAGCAGCTCCATGTCGGCCGGATACTTGCCCTGCTCGACCCACTCGCCGATCACGCCGCACAGCACGCGACGGAAGTACTCGTGACGCGGGTAGGACAGGAAGGAGCGGGAATCGGTAAGCATGCCCACAAAGTTGCCCAGCACGCCCTCGTTAGCCAGAGCCGTGAGCTGCTCGCGCATACCGACCTCGTTGTCGTTGAACCACCAGGCGGAACCGTTCTGGATCTTGCCTGCGGTCGGAGCCTCCTGGAAGCAGCCCATCACGGTATCGATCATGGTGTTGTCGATGGGGTTCAGGCTGTACAGAATGGTCTTGGGCAGACCCGTGGACTCCTGGATGGAGTTGAGGAAATCGGCCAGCTGGTCGGACGGCGTGTAGTTTGAGATGCAATCGTAGCCGGTGTCGGGACCGAGTTTGGCGAACATAGCGCGGTTGTTGTCACGCTTGCAGCCAAAGTGCAGCTGCATGGCCCAGCCAAGGCGGACATACTCGCCGGCGACGAACTGCATAAAGGCCGTCTTGTACTTGAGGACCTCGTCCTCGGTAAGCGGCTCGGCGGCAAGGCCCTTGGCAAAGATGGCCTCGATCTCGTCAGCGGTGGCCGGAACGTACATAACGTAGTCGAGTGCGTGGTCGGAAGCGCGGCAGCCCAGCTCGTGGGCGACATCGTAGCGCTTGGAGATGGCGGCCTTCATGCCCTCGAAGTCGCTGACCTCGACGCCGGCAACCTCGGAAAGGCGCTTGCAGTAGTCGGCGAACTCCTGGCCACGCTCGATACGCAGCGCGGCATCGGGGCGCATGGCGGGAACGACCTGAACGTCAAAACTGTCGTCGGCGGCAATCTTCTTGTGCCACTCAAAGCTGTCGGCGGGGTCGTCGGTAGTGCAGATCATGCGGACGTTGGACTGCTTGATCAGGTTACGGCAGGTAAAGCTGGCCTCAGCGAGCTTGGCGTTGGCAAGGTCCCAGACCTCCTGAGCGGTTTTGCCGTTAAGGACGCCCTCGTAGCCAAAGTAACGCTTAAGCTCCAGGTGGCTCCACTCAAAGACGGGGTTGCCCACACAACGGCCCAGGGTCTCGGCCCACTTCTGGAACTTCTCACGAGCAGGGGCATCGCCGGTAATGAAGCGCTCGTCAACGCCGTTTGCACGCATCAGGCGCCACTTGTAGTGGTCACCGCCCAGCCAAACCTCGGTGATGTTCTCAAAACGCTTGTCGTCCCAGATCTCCTTGGGAGAAATGTGGCAGTGGTAGTCGACGATAGGCATGCCCTCGGCAAAGTTGTGGAACAGCTCCTCGCCGGTCTTGGTGCTCAGCAGGAAATCCTGATCGTCCATGAAGTTTTTCATCAAACAACCCCTTTGTTGGCGGAGCGGGCGCACGATGCGCTCGTTATCCTTTAGGTGAACGTTCACTATACTAATCCATTGCACCTCAAAAGGTGAACGTTCACCTAACCACCACGGGGTGAACGGTAGATTTTGCCCGTTCAACGGTTGCTGGGGATGTGACTTGCATGTATTGCGGACTGGTTGGCGTCCCCGAACACCGAACTTGAGCGCTTTTGCTCAGGTGGGTCATGTCCCGACGTACATTTTTGGGAGTATTCAGCATTGGAGCGCGCCGTGCGCCATCCTCAGCGTCCTATTTGGAACGCAGATAGCGCCCGATCGGCATAAAAAGTGCCCCCGATGGCAAATTACGCCATCGGGGGCACTTAAAACAGTCGTTCTGCACCTCATTCAGGGCATGCCAATGCTGAATACTCCCAAAAATGCACGTCGCAAGAGGGGGTACCTGCTCAATCGGCTAAATACCCGCAAGTTCGCAGTAGCGGTCGACATTGCTGGCAAATACCATCTCGACAGCACCCTTCTGGACGGGCACCGTCGGGGTCCTTCCCCACAGCAGATAATCGCCCAGCGTCTTAGCGCCGCGATACGCCAGGCTCGTCGGGTCCTTATAGACAATATTGGTAAAGATGCCACGACGCAAGGCCAAGGCGCTCTCGGGGAACAGGTCGTTGCCGATTACCATGACCTTGCCGGCCTTGCCGCTCGAAACAAGCGCGTCGGCAACCACTTCGGAACCAACGGCAAAAACGCTACAGATAAGTTCGGGGGCGTCCGGCGCACTCAAGCGCTTTTCGAGCTCATGCTCGAGTTGTTTGACTTGCGCATGGGCACCTGCAAGATCCTCAACCTGCCATGGAATATCACGTTCGCGCAGGTAATTGTGGAAGGCGCGGGCGGTTAGATAGTGCGAATCGGTATATGGGTCGCCTGTCAAAAGGAGCACGCGGGCGTCGGCCCCAGAAGCATGGACCAGGTTTGCCGCCTGCTCGGCCATAAGGCTGCCTGCCGTCGAATAATCGGCCAAGCTCGCACCCAAACGATTCAAATGCGGACGGTCGCCGTCGACAAGCTCAATCGTCACGCCCGCCTCGGCGATCTGCCCCAAAAGCTCAGTCGCACGATCGTCGCCCGGCGCATAGGCGAGCAAGCCATCAATCTTCTCGCCCACCTGCAGACGCTCGTCGATTTGCTCGAGTGCATCAGCGTAGCCGCCCACGCCAAATTCAACGCGCTCAACCGTAATGCCCCGGTCGATGACCTCCTGTTCAAAGCGATTGCAGCCTTCCCACAGGTAACGGAAAAAGTACGCTCCCTCGCGCGATGCGCGGGGCAGGCAAAACACCAGATTGATATCCTTGCGGCGCAGGCTTGAGGCACTTGTGTTGCGGTGATAGCCCATGGCCTCGGCCTTAGCGTTCACCTTGGCGCGCACGGATTCGCTCACGCCGGCCTTTCCCGTCAGAGCCTTGTGCACGGTATTGATGGAAACGCCAAGCTCGGCGGCTATGTCCTTCATGGTTACGCGAGCGCTCATGCGGTTACTCCGTTATAGATAAGTTGCCAATTAATAGTCCAGTTAACGATACCCCAAAAATACTCTTCGACTCGCCGTGCTCTCCCTCAAATGCACAAAGCGCCCCGCGAACGGATGCCCGCGGAGCGCTTGGATGTCCGGACCTTATTTGATACCGCGGCCCAAGTCTTCGGCGATTTTGTCCACGCCCTTAAGTGCGGCGCACGTCTTTTTGTTGGAGCAATGCCCGGTGCAAACGCCACCCTGAGCGCAGTCGGCGCAGGTGCCCTTGCGGTAGATGCGCACGCACACGGCGACAAACGCAATACCGATAACAGCCAGTACAACAACATCGATAGGTGCCATAGCAAGCCTCCTCTAGTTAACCATCACTTACTTTACCCCATTCTCCACCTACCAAATAGGGACAGGTTTATTTTGGTCGGTTTTATCTGCGGAAACGCCACATCTTACTTCTGGAGCAAAGCAATCTGTCCCCCCATTGCGTCAAAAAGCCCGAGTGTCACTAAGACACCCGGGCTCGTGGAAAGGGGTTGATCCTTATTCGGACTTAGACGGAAACTGCAGCGGAAGCAGTGTTGGTCTCGTCCTCGTCGGTCCAAGCGTGCTTGGGCATAGGACGGAAAATCTGGAAGAGCATCGCGACCAGCAGCACGATAGCCACAACCGTCCAGAAGCCAAACTGCCCAAGGACAAGCAGGTTATAGAACTGGTTGATGAACAGGCCGATCACCCAAGCGAAGGCGCACTCGTAGCCGAGGGCAATCGCGGTCCACTTGCCGGAATTCATCTGGTTGCGGATGGTACCCATAGCGGCAAAGCACGGAGCGCACAGCAGGTTGAACGCGCCGAAGGCAACGCAGGCGCCCATGGTGGGGAACATGCCGGCAAACGCGGTCCACAGGCTCGGGTCGGTCTCGCCCGCGTCGGCGACGGACAGCAGCGAGCCGGCGGTGGCGACAACGTTCTCCTTGGCGACGAGGCCAGAGACAGTCAGCGCGGTTGCCTGCCAGGTGCTAAAGCCGAGCGGGGCGAAAATCCAAGCGACCAGGTTGCCCAGCATGGCGAGCACGGAGTAGTCCATGAACTCCTCGGGGATGCCGTCCATCGCAGGCAGGAAGCCAAAGGAGCCGTTGTAGCTACCAAAGTTGGAGAGGAACCACACCACGACGGTAGAGGCGAAGATGATCGTGCCGGCCTTCTTGATAAAGGCCCAGCAGCGCTCCCACACGTGCAGCGCCCAAGAGCGGATCGCCGGGAAGTGGTAGGCAGGAAGCTCCATAACGAACGGCGTCGGGCGGCCGGCGAAGAGCTTGGTCTTCTTGAGCATGAGGCCCGAAGCAATGACGGCAAAGACGCCCAGGAAGTAGAAGAGCGGGCTGATCCACGCGGCGGTGGTGGAAGAATCGCCGATGATGGAACCCATGAGCAGGGCGATGATCGGCAGCTTAGCGCCACAGGGAATGAACGTGGTGGTCATGACCGTCATGCGGCGGTCCTTCTCGTTCTCGATGGTCTTGGTAGCCATGACGCCGGGGACGCCGCAGCCCGAGGACACGAGCATGGGGATGAAGGACTTACCGGACAGGCCAAAGCGGCGGAACACGCGGTCCATGATGAAGGCGACGCGGGCCATATAGCCGCAGTCCTCCAAGAAGGACAGCATGACGAACAGCAGGAACATCTGCGGGACGAAGCCGAAGATGGCGCCCAGGCCGCCGACGATGCCGTCGCAGACCAGCGAATCGACCAGGCCACCGTCCTCGGTGCCGCCCGCCACAAGGGCGTCGTGCACCACGGTGGTGATACCCGGGACATAGGGGCCGTACTGTGCCGGGTCGACCGAGTCGGCATTGTCACCCGCAGCCTCGACGGCCGCGTCGTAGGCGTCGCGACCCTGGCCGAGCACATACCAACCGTCGGTACCGAAGAGCTGGTCGTTGGTGAAGTCGGTCACCGTGCCGCCCAAGGTAGAAACGGCGATGTAGTACACGCAGAACATGATGACCACAAAGATCGGCAGGCCCAGGATACGGTTGGTAACCACGCGGTCGATCTTCTCGGAGGTGCTCATCTTTGCCGGAGCCTTGGTGAGGCACTCGTCAATGATGTGGGCAATCACGCCGTAACGCTCGCCGGTGATGATGGACTCGGCGTCGTCGTCGCAGTCCTGCTCGCACTGGGCGACCAGCTGCTCCACGCGAGCGGCCTTCTCCTTGGTGAGGTTGATGAGCTTGCAGGCGTCCGCGTCGCGCTCGAACAGTTTGACCGCGTAGTAGCGGCGCTTGTTGGCGGGAACGCTCGCAGGCAGGTTATTCTCGATGTGGTCCAGAACGTCCTCGATGGAGGAGTCGAACTTGTGCTCCGGCACCTGGTCCTTGGAAGCAGCGGACTTCTTAACCTGCTCGAAGAGCTCCTTGATGCCCTTGTTCTTAAGAGCCGAGATCATCATGACCGGGCAGCCGAGCTTCTTGGAGAGCTTGTCCGTGTCGATCTTGTCGCCGTTCTTCTCGACCAAGTCGGCCATGTTGAGGGCAACGACCACGGGCAGGCCGGTCTCGATAACCTGAAGCGCCAGGTACAGGTTACGCTCCAGGTTGGTGGCGTCGACCACCTGGACGACAACATCGGGCTCGCCGCTCATGAGGTAATCGCGCGAGCATTGCTCCTCGGGGCTGTAGGGGGAAAGCGAGTAGATGCCAGGGAGGTCCGTGATGGTAACGTTCTTGTCGCTTAGGAGCTTGGCTTCCTTTTTCTCAACCGTGACGCCGGGCCAGTTGCCAACGTAGCCGTTGGCGCCGGTGATCAGGTTGAAAAGCGTGGTCTTGCCGCAGTTGGGGTTACCCGCCAGCGCGACATGGATCTGAGAGTCCGCCATTCAATCCTTCTTCCTTGTGTGCCTGCGCTGCTTTCTCCGCGCAGGCTGGATAATGTGCTTTAAAGTTGTAGCATTAAGTTAGAAAAACCTAACTTTATCTGCAGAAATATACGTCGCGAGTCCTTACTGAACCTCGACGACGGCGGCCTCCTCCTTGCGGATGGAAAGCTCGTAGCCGCGCACGTTGATCTCGACCGGATCACCGAGCGGTGCAACTTTCACGACCTTGAACGAAGTGCCCTTGATGAGCCCCAGGTCCATAAGGTGGCGGCGAAGCGCACCCTCACCGTGAAGCTTGACGATGGTGGAGCTCTCGCCCACCTTAACGTCACCCAACGTCTTCATTTACTTGTCCCCCTTTCGGTTTTTATGAAATGCTGCGGACTAACCGACGGTCATGATGTGCATGGCAACCTTGGAATCGATGCCAAAGCGTGCGCCCAGCACCGTGACGATGATATTGGCACCACTCGAGCTCACCACGTGGATTTCGTTGCCCTCGACAAAGCCGAGGTCCTTGAGGTGGTGTTTCATGTCCTCATTGCCCTTTACACGAGACACGCGCACGGTTTCGCCCGCTTTTACCATCGAAAGCGGCATGGCCGGCATCTGCGGTCCGCAAGACATGAGTTGCTCCTAACGTCAGTTCGTCCTCAACATCGACGTGATAAAAGTTAACCACGTCTATGTTCGCTTTAGTAAACTAGCACGTGGTTAACTTTTTGGAAAGGGTCTCTATTCAGTTTTCGAAAAAGTTTCCTATACGAAACAAAAAGGCGCGGCAAAGAGCTGTCCTTTGCCGCGCCCCGTCATGCTTAGAGCGAGAGGTTTCTGATCGACGTAACGCAGGAAGCCTCGTCTACGCCCGAAACGCGGAAGATGATATCCTCGCCACACTCGCCGTAGAGAGCCATGAGGCCCATAACGTCGCGACCGTCGGTATGGCGGTCGCCGATGCTGACTGACACGTCGCTACGATGCTTGGCGATAATGTCATAGAGCAGCGCAACCGGGCGGGCATGCAATCCCAACGGATCTTTAATCGTCTTTGTAAACTCGACCATGTCCCCTCCCGCGGCATCGCACATTCGGCCGGCAAAACCCAGCCATGTGGTAGTTATTGTACGTTACCGGCGCACCCCCGTCCCATAAAAAACGAGGGAAGGTACGTGTCCTTCCCTCGCAACAGGCAATATGTAGCCGCTCGCCTACATCAGGCGCAGGCTGACGTCCTTGAGCTGGGCGCCACTAACGGCACTCGGGGCGCCCGACATGAGGTCGGAGCCGCTGGCCGTCTTGGGGAACGCCATGACGTCGCGGATGGAGTCGGAACCGGTGAGCAGCATGCACACGCGGTCCAGGCCCAGAGCGAAACCGCCCATCGGGGGCGCACCAAACTTGAGGGCCTCCATGAGGAAGCCGAACTGAGACTCGGCACGCTCCTCGGTAAAGGCCCAGGAGTTTGAGCATGGACATCTGCATCTCGGCGTTGTGGATACGCATACCGCCACCGCCGGCCTCAAAGCCGTCCATGACAAAGTCGTAGGTGCACGAACCGGCTGCCAGGGGATCGGCCTCGATCTTGGCGATGTCGGTCTCGGTCGGCAGGGTGAACGGCTGGTGCTCGGCTGCATAGGCCTTGCGATCCTCGTCCCAATGGAACAGTGGGAAGTTGACGACCCACAGGAAGTCGTGACCCTCGCGCTTGATCTCGAGCGCATTGGCCATGTGCGAACGCATACCGCCCAGGATCTCATCAGAAAGCAGGCGCGGGCCGGCGGCGAACATCACAAGGTCGCCGGGCTCGACGTCCATGCGCTCGCGCAGAGCCGCCATCTCCTCGTCCGAGAAGAACTTGACGATGGGGCTGTTGATGGAACCGTCCTCGCGGAAGGCGATCCAGGCCAGGCCCTTGGCGCCAAACGTGGAGGCCACGCCGGCGAGCTTATCGATCTTGGCACGCGCCCAGGCACCGGCGCCCTTGGCGTTGATGGCCTTGACGACAGAGCCCTCCTCGTTCGCAGCGGTCGCGAAGACCTTGAACTTGGAGTTGGCAAAGATGTCGGTCAGGTCGACCAGGTGCATGCCGTAGCGGGTATCGGGCTTGTCGGAGCCATAGGTGTCCATGGCCTCCCAGTAGTTCATGCGACGCAGCGGCGTGGGCATCTCGACACCCATGCGACCGAAGGCATCGGCAAGAACCTCCTCGAGCGCGCTCATGACATCGTTCTGGTCCACGAAGGACATCTCGATATCGACCTGGGTGAACTCGGGCTGACGGTCGGCGCGCAGATCCTCGTCGCGGAAGCACTTGGCAACCTGGTAGTAGCGCTCGACGCCACCGACCATGAGCAGCTGCTTCAGGAGCTGCGGGGACTGCGGCAGGGCGTAGAAGTTGCCCGGCTGAATACGGCTGGGAACGATGAAGTCGCGAGCGCCCTCGGGCGTGGACTTAAACAGGGAGGGCGTCTCGACCTCCATGAACTCACGGTTGTGCAGCGCCTCACGAATGGCAAAGGTAAAGTCGGAACGCAGCTTGAGGTTGGCCATCATCTCGGGACGGCGGAGGTCCAGATAGCGATAGCGCAGGCGGGTGTCCTCGCTGGTCTCGATGCCGTCCTCGATCTGGAACGGCGGGGTGACGGACGTGTTGAGCACCTCAGCATGATCGGTCAGGACCTCGATCTCGCCGGTCGCGAGCTTGGTGTTGGTGGTCTCCTCGCCACGAGCGCGCACGACGCCGTGGATCTTGATGGGCCACTCGGGACGCATGGTCTCGGCGATCTTAAAGGCATCGCCATCGGAGTGCTCGGGGTCGAAGGTGAGCTGCGTGATGCCCTCGCGGTCGCGAAGGTCGCAGAAGATAAGGCCGCCGTGGTCGCGGCGACGGCTCACCCAACCGGTGAGGGTGACCTCTTCGCCCACGTTCTCGAAGCGAAGCTCGCCGCAGGTACGGGTGTGCATGGAATGCTCGTCAATGGGACGGGTCTGGCTCATACCAGTGATCCTCCTTTATGGATCTGTGCCGCCCCGTGTCGTTCCGGGCGGCGTCGTACAGATTTGCCCTGCCTGCGTAAACCGCGCAGCCGGACATGGCGTTCTATCTTATCGCACCTGCGTCGATGTGCCGCGGAAAAGTAGCTCCTGCCCAAAGACTTGACGGAGACGAAACAATTGACGCACCGCGGCCGTCGCCAAGGCGCGCCACGTGCGACAATGTGTCCCAATACAACTGCACTCGGAAAGGCCCGCCATGACTGCACGCCTCATCGTTATGGATATCGACTCCACGCTCATCGACCAGGAGGTCATCGACCTGTTGGGCGAGGAGGCCGGCGTAGGCGAGCAAGTGGCGAAGATCACTGAGCGCGCCATGCGCGGCGAACTGGACTTTAAGCAGGCGCTCGAGGAGCGCGTTGGGCTGCTTGCCGGCTTGGACGAGAGTGTGTTCGAGCGTACCTTTGAGCGCGTGACGTTTACTCCTGGCGCGCTGGAGCTTGTGCGCTCGGCGCACAGCAAGGGCTGGAAGGTCGGCGTGGTAAGCGGCGGCTTCCACGAGGTCGCCGACAAGATCGTGGCCGCCGCGGGCATCGATTTTTGCCTGGCTAACCGCCTAGAGGTCGTGGACGGCAAGCTCACCGGTAAGCTGGCGGCAGACATCGTGACCAAGGAATCCAAGCTCATCCGGCTGCTGGATTGGGCAGTCGAGTGCGGTGTCGATATGGCCCACACCGTCGCGATCGGCGACGGGGCAAACGATATCCCTATGATTCAGGCCGCGGGCACGGGCATCGCGTTTTGTGCCAAGCCCAAGACGCGCGAAGCCGCCCCGTTTGCCATCGACGAGCGCAACCTGATGCTCGCCATGGACATCATCCTGCGCGACTAGTCAATCCGTCTAACAACAGAATCAATTCCTCTATGTCTAGTTTCCGAACGATTTTGTTCTAATGTTCGGAAACTACCCTTCTCGTGCTAGACTTTGCACCGTCGAAGGGAACATATATGGATAAGCGAGATCTTGAGCAATTGCTGAGCGATGTTGCCGACGGAACAGTCACCCCGGCAGTCGCCCTCACGCGCATCCAGACGGCGCCAACCGCCGATCTGGGTTTTGCGCAGCTCGATCTTTCACGCGGGGTGCGCCAGGGAGTCGGCGAGGTTGTCTACGGCGCCGGTAAAACCGCCGAGCAGATTGCCGCCATTATCGAAGCGCTGCACGATGCCGGCCAGGAGCGCATCCTGGTCACGCGCCTGGATGCCAAAAAGGCAGCCCGCACCTCGGAGTTCCTCGACAACGACATCGACCTGGGATATGTCCCGGACGCGCAGCTCGCCCTCGTGGGCGGCAAGCCCTCCCCCACCGGCAACGGACGCATCGTCGTCGCCTGCGCCGGCACGAGCGACTTGCCCGTCGCCGAAGAAGCCGCGTTGACGGCCGAGTTCTATGGCAACGAGGTCGACCGCCTCTACGACGTGGGTGTCGCCGGCCTGCACCGTCTGCTCGCGCATGCCGAGGAACTTGCTCAGGCACAGGTGGTCATCGCCATCGCCGGCATGGAGGGCGCGCTGGCGAGCGTTATCGGCGGTCTGGTGAGCTGTCCGGTCATCGCCGTTCCCACCAGCGTTGGCTACGGCGCAAGTTTTGGTGGCGTAGCTGCACTGCTCGCCATGCTCAACTCCTGTGCCAGCGGCGTTTCGGTCGTCAATATCGACAACGGCTTTGGCGCCGCCTACCAGGCAAGTCTTATCAATCATCTGAGCGCCGGCACACCCCGCGCCCGCTAAGGAGCATTCCATGTCCAATCATCAGCACACGCTTATCATCGACGGCACCTCGGGCATCAGCGGCGATATGACCGTCGCGGCCCTGCTCGACCTGGGCGCCAGCGAGGAGCACCTGCGCGAACAGCTCGCCACACTGCCGGTCGACGGCTTTACGATCGCCGTCACGCGCGTAAACAAGCATGGCATCGACGCCTGCGATTTCGACGTTCAGCTGGCAGAAGAGCTCGAGAACCACGACCACGACATGGCATGGCTCTACGGCAACGAAGCAGCTGCCGAGCACACGCACGAGCACGAGCACCACCATCATGACCATGACGAGCATGAGCACTGCCATGAGCATGATCATGAGACCCACGGCCATGGCCACGAGGGTCACCATCACGCCCACCACCATCACCACCGTTCTTTGGCGGACGTCACCGCCATCATCGACGGCTCACAGCTAAGCGATGGCGCCAAGCGTCGTGCGCTCGCCATCTTTACCGCACTTGCCGCCGCCGAGGCCAAGGCCCACGGCAAAACGCCCGAAACCGTCATGTTCCACGAGGTGGGCGCCGTCGACTCCATCGTCGACGTCTGCTCTGTCGCCATCTGCCTCGATGACCTAGGTATTGAGGACATCGTGGTCGAGTCGCTCTCCGAAGGCCACGGAACCATTCGCTGCGCCCACGGCCTTATGCCCATTCCCGTCCCCGCTGTCGTCAACCTGTGCCAGGCGAGCAATATCGCCCTCACGCCCGCACCGGTCGCCGGCGAGCTCGTGACGCCCACGGGCGCCGCCATCGTCACCGCGCTGCGTACGTCCGACCAACTGCCCTCACGCTACCGCATCGAAGCCGTCGGCTACGGCGCCGGCAAGCGCCCCTACGAGGGTTGCTCCGGCACGCTCCGTTGTCTGCTCGTTCACGTGGATGCATAGCCATGGATGCCCGCAAAGAAAAAAGCCGCGCTGCCATCGTTGCGGCGTTCTCCGAGCTGCTACGCGAAGTGGACTACGGCAAGATTACCGTCGGCGACATCATCGCGCGCGCTCACGTAGGCCGCGCGACATTCTACGGCCTCTTTAAGAGCAAAGACGACCTACTGTCCGAGCTCGTGAGCGACATCTGCACCCATGCCCTCGACGACGATGGCACACCGCTCGACGACCCACTCGTGCAGGTCGAGCATATCCTCAACAACCTCTGGGAGCGCCGCCAGGGCGTACGGGCACTGGTAGCCGGCGCCGGCTCACGCGTCTTCGCCGACTGCCTCCGCAAGACTATCATGTCGCGCGCAGCCGAAACCGTCCCCGCCGACCCCGCAGGCCCCGCCAGCACCATGGACCGCAGCTTCTTACTACACCACATAGCCTCAAGCTTCGTAGCAACCGTCCAATGGTGGGCCTGGCACAACTTCCAAGCAGACAAAGCCGACGTAGCCAAAGACTACCTCTCAGCCATAAAACCCCTCTTCAACTAAGTAAGCCCCTCATCCCAAAGTTCCGCCCTCATCTCAAAGCCCCGCCCCAACCCAAAGCACAATCCATCCCAAAGTATCGACTACAGCCCAACGCCCCTACCAGCAACAAGCCCCTCCCATCCAAATTCAGATATATATGTTGGGTTGCTTGTACGAACGCAACAAAGACCCCGTAGCTGGCCGCATGGGGTAACTTCCCAGCGCATTCCGCAGGACGCAAAAAGGCTCGCCGCACGAAGTGCGCAGCGAGCCTTTTTGCATGTCCGAGGACGCGCTGGGAAGTTACCCCATGCGGCCAGCGGACAACTATGTAGCCTCAGACTAGAACATGCCCAAGAAACCATGCACAAACAGCGCGGCCAGAGCGGCACCGACAAACGGAGCGATGCCAGGAACAAGCAGGCCATACTTCCAGTTGTTGTCGGCCTTGTTCTTGATCGGCAGCACCTGATAGGCCATGCGAGGACCAAGGTCACGAGCCTGGTTCATGGCGAAGCCAGTAATGCCGCCCATGCCCATGCCAACAGCCCAAACGATCAGACCGACGCAGATAGCGAGCATCAAAACGTTCTCGCCGGCACGGCTAGCGGTAGCCAGGATGGCGCTGATGAACACAAAGGTGCAGATAGCCTCGCAGAAGAAGTTGCGGGCATAGTTGGTGCCCTCGGTGGTGGGGTTGGTCGAGAAGATGTTGCGCTGGGCAATAGGGTCGACGACGCCGTCGGAAGCCTTGAACTCATCGGCATACATCAACCACGCGATCACGGCGCCCACAAAGCCGCCGAGCATATCGGCAATCATGAAGGGGATGCAGCTGCTCCACGGCACCAGGCCCACGATGCACTGGGCAAGCACCATGGCGGGGTTCATGCACACGGCGCCGCCAAAGATAAACAGGGCGACCGAGATGCCAAAAGACCAGGTGGTGATTGCAAACATGTGGCCGGAGCCCTGATACTTGGTGCCCTTAAGCACGGTATCGCAGTGCACGCCCACGCCAAAGATGATCATGAGGGCCGTTGCGCCGAATTCGCAGAGGAGTTTGGTAAGCATAAAACCTTATCTTTCTTGTCGGTTATAAACGATTCGTTTAGGCCGCGTACTAGTGCTGTGCGACGACAACGCCCAGGCCATCGGGAATGACGGCCACCTTGGCATCGGCACCCTTCATCTCAAAGGCGAGCCTGAGCGCCTCATCGAGGGTGTTAACCGGCGTCATGTGCATATCCTTGATCATCTGGTGATCGCACAGGTCGGTAACCATAATCACAGGGTGATGCGCCAGGATGCGGGCAAAGATCTGGCTCGTCCACTGGTCGGGCAGGGTCTCGTCCTTAGGACGGTCGATGCAAGCGCGCTCAAACTCTGCCGGATCATTGTCGGCGATGTTGTGATAGAAGCCCTCGCCACCGTGACCGTCGGCACAGCCGGCGACGTCGATGATCACGCCGCCCTCGGGAAGCGTGGCCTCGGCAGAGCACATGCCCTTCACGGCCTGGTAGATGTTCTGGTCGAGCGGGTAGCCGCCGTTGGTGGTGATGGCAATCTCGCACTCGACGGGCTCAACGCCGGCAAGGCTCTTCACGAACTCGCAGCCAGCCTCGTGCGCCTTGTGGATATCGCCGGCAAAGGAGCCGATGACCTCGTGCTTGCCGTTGAGCACCACGTTAAGCACAAAGGCAAGGTGAGCCATCTCGGCGGCAGCAAACATGTCCTCGCTCACGTGGTTGTGGCACAGGTTGCCGGCACGCGAGTGGGAATCATTCACAAACTGACCGTTGTGGTTGTACATGATGGTCTTGTAGCTGGCGATGCCAGGCAGGACGGACTTGCGGCTACCAGAGAAACCGGCAAAGAAGTGCGGCTCAATAAAGCCCTCGGCAAGCAGCAGATCGCAATCGGCGGCAATCTTGTTGATGATGCACTCGCCACCAGAAGGCAGGGTGCCGATCTTTTTCATCATGCTGTCGTCAGTCGCGACGTGCATAACGATTTCCTCGTTGGCAACGATCTCCTCGCCGTACTTGTTGACGAGTTCCTCATGCGTCGACGGACGATGCATACCCGTAGCAACCAAAATGCGCACGCGAGCCTCGGGCGCAGCGGAATGGATGTGATGCAGCAGAATAGGCATCGTCACACGCGAAGGAACGGGACGCGTATGGTCGGAGCTAATGATGACAATATCCTTCTTGCCAGCACAAAGCTCCTCGAGCGAAGGCGAGCCATAAGGGTTGGCAAGCGACTCCTCTACCAGCTCTTCCTGCGATTTCGTGGTCTTAAACTCGTTTTGATGACCTTCCATCACACCCGCGAAGTTCTTATCCTCGAGCTCCAGATGCAACGTCTTGTGGTCAAACGGCAGTTCACATTCAAACAATGACGAGCGCCCTCTTCCTTTCAACTGACACACTAGATAAACCGTTGGAAGGATACGCCGCTCACCGAAAAACGCCACCGTCCACCGACTCATTAACACAACGTTCATATTTGACCCACAACAAAACGGCCGCGATCCCAAACGGGACCGCAGCCGCTACAGTCGTAAGGCGAGAAGCACCAAATGCGCCACCGGGATAGACCCCATCCAAAACGCGCGGAGCGCACCATTATTCCCCCAGCCAGTAATCCGCCGAAGACCGGACATCGCAGGGCCCGCCATCAGTTTACTTTTAGGCACACTCCGCAGGACGCAAGAAGCCCTCGCCGCACGAAGTGCGCAGCGAGGGCTTCTTGCATGTCCGAGGACGTGCCTAAAAGTAAGCCTACGGCGGGCCCGGACGACTACAGGGCTATCGATTACCCCGTGTTCTGCAAACCTGCCGAGACGCCGGTCACAGTCGAAAGAATCAGGCTCATGTACTCGGCCTTCTTCTCCTCGGCCATCTCGTCCTGGTTCATACGCACCTCGCGAAGGGCGCGGACCTGGGCGATGGACAGGGCGTCGACGTAGGGGTTACGTACACGGACGGCGCAGCCGAGCACGCGACGGCGCTGCAGCGGCCACTCGTCACCGACGATGGCAAGGACCCACTTACGCGTGAGCTGCATCTCGGTAAAGACCTTCTTGGACAGATCATCGCGGTCGCCCAGATGCAGATACATCTTGGCGATGCGCTGGTCGGTCTTGGCGATCGACATCTCAATGTTGTCGATAAAGGTGCGGAAGAACGGCCACTCCTGGTAGGCAGCCTTGAGCTGGTCAAGATCGCCCAACTGCTCGCAGGCGGTGCCCAGGCCGTACCAAGCGGCCAGGTTAATGCGCGCCTGGCTCCAGCTGAAGATCCACGGAATGGTACGCAGGTCGTCGAGCGACTTGGCACCCAAGCCGCGCTTGGCGGGACGCGAACCGATCGGCAGCAGACCGACCTCGGTCAACGGCGTCACGGTCGAGAACCACGGTGTAAAGTCCTCGGTGTTCAGCAGGTCCAGATAGCGCTCGTGGCTTGCGGCGTTGAGCTTCTCGGCCATATCCCAGAACTTCTGCGTGGTCTCGGTGTTGGTCTTCTCGACACTCGGGGCCGACTGCAAAAGCGTTGCGGCGGCAACGGACTCAACATGGCGCTGAGCCAGCGTGCGGTTGCCGTAACGGGCAAAGATGACCTCGCCCTGCTCGGTGAGCTTAAAGAAGCAGTTGACAGAACCCTTGGGCTGAGCCAGCACGGCCTTGTTGGCCGGGCCGCCGCCACGGCCCACGGCACCGCCGCGACCGTGCATGAGCACCAGATCGATATCGTTCTTCTCGGCCCACTTGGCAATGCGCTCCTGCGCGGAGTGCAGCGCGAGCATGGCCGTGGTAGGACCGGCATCCTTGGAGGAGTCGGAATAGCCCAGCATGACCTCCATGCGGCGGTTGGTCTGGGCAAGGCGCTTTTGCACCACAGGCAGCGTAAGCATCTGGTCGAGCACGTCGACGCAGCCCTCGAGGTCCTCGAGCTGCTCGAACAGCGGGATCACGTCGAGCTCGGGGACATCCTCCTCGTGTGCAAAGGACAGGTGGGCAAGCTCAAAGACGTCGGCCACATGCTGGGCGCTCTTGGTGAACGAGATGATATAGCGGTGAGCCATCTTCTTGCCGTAGCGCTTTTGGATGGAGCCGATGGCGCGGAAGGTGTCGATGACCTCGCGTGTCATGGGCTGCAGATCGCCATGGATACCGTTCTCGTGGATATCCTTGAGGGCGCGAGCGTGCACCACGGAGTGCTGACGGAACTCCATCTCGACCATATGGAAGCCGAAGGACTCGACCTGCCAGATGATGGTTTGGACCGGGCCGTAGGCAGCACGGACGGCACCGCAGGCGGCCAGCGAACGCTGGACGACGCGCAGGTCATCCAGGAACTCGTCGGCGCTGTGGTACATGGTGTCGGTGATACGACGGACGGTGGCGTTCAGGCGGTCGGCCATGACGAGCATGACGGCGCGATGCGGCTCGTGCTCGGAGATCAGCTCGGCGCGGGCCGTGTAACGAGGGCTCATCTCGACCTGATGGTTCCACAGGTTAATGAGCTCGGCCGACGGCTTGCTGTAGGTAGCCTCGAGCGTGAGGTTGCGGCCGATGTGGCGGCACTTGTCCTCGAGCTTGAGCACCATGTGCGTAAAGTACTTGGCGGCGACCTCACGGCTCACCTTGGCGGTGACGTTGGGGTTACCGTCGCGGTCGGAACCGATCCAGCTGCCGGGATGGAAGAACGCCGGGCACAGCGGCGGCACAGTACCGGCCTTGTCGCCCAGCACCCAATCGTCAAAACGACGATAGATAACGGGGATAACGTCGAACAGCGTGTTATCGAAGATGTCGATGATGGTATCGGCTTCCTCGACCGGCGTGGGCTTCTTGAGCGCGATGGGACTCGTACGCACCAGGGCGTCGATCTCCTGCAGCATATGGCGCTCGTTCTCCACCAGGTCGGAGCCGCCCAGACGCGGACGCTCCTCCAGCAGGTTGGAGATACGGCGGATCTTGCCCTCGACGGCCTTACGACGGGCCTCGGTGGGATGTGCGGTAAAGACAGGGTGGAACTCGAGCTTGTCGAGCAGCTCGTTGGCACCCTCGACACCCAGCTCATTCACCAGCTGGTGATAGGCAACGGTAAGCTCGTTGGCAGGATCGACCTCGGTATCGGTCGACGCACCGGCCTCGCGCTCGCGCAGCTGCGCCACACGGTAGTTCTCCTCCGACAGGTTTGCCAGATGGAAAAAGCTCGTAAAGGCGCGAACGATGACCTGCTGCTTATCGAGCGGCAGGCTGTCGATCAAATCGACGACCTCACGAAATGCCACGGCAGTGGGCTCGTCGGCGGTGGGCACGCCCTGCTCGTCGACGGCTTCGTCGGCAGCGCAGGTACCGGGGTTGCCGGCATTGACCACAATCTCGGCTGTCAAAATCTTGTCGAACAGGTCCGCGATCTCGGGATCATACTCGCTAAGCACACGGCGCTCCAGGCGCAAGAACAGCGCCAGATTGTCGCGCAGCTCCTCGGGGATCTCGATCTCGGCGAGACGCTCCCTGGACTCGGCATTCGAGCCGATTCGGTTAACGAGGCGGTTGACCACGGCAGCGACGCGCGCCGCGGCTTCGGGTACAGACTGGTTGCTTAGGTTCTCAGCCACGTTTCCTCCCATTCCTCCTTCTATGCACGTAACATGCGGTATTCATTATAGGCGCTTGAGAAATACTTTCGACACTGATTGCGCTTTACCACACAAAAGTATTTTCTGCATTGCAAAGGTTTTTGCCCTAAATGGTCGTATTTCTCGGTGGGCGGCATACGTAAACGGGGGCATTCCGCATAAAAGCGAAACACCCCCGTAACAATCGCTCTCCATGAGCAGGGCACGTTAGCAGGCCCGAAGCTCAAAAAGATGCGCTACAGGCGCTCGCGAACCGCCTCGACGACGTTGTCCAGATCGACCAGTACCTCGTCGTGGCTCTGCATGTCGCGCACCTTGACCTTGCCGGCGGCAAGCTCGTCGCCACCCAGGACTAGGATGAGCTTAGCGCCCACCTTGTCGGCCTGCTTAAACTGGGCCTTAAGGGAACGGCCCTGATAGTCGGCCTCGGTCACGATGCCTGCGGCGCGAAGCTCCTGCGTAATGGCAAAGACGTTCTGGCGCAGCTCCTTGCCGGCGTTGGCGACATAGACGCACGGGGCCTCCTCGGCACCCAGATCGCTGCCAAAGGCCTGCAGGGCCAGCAGGGCGCGCTCAAAACCGACGGCAAAGCCGACGCCCGCCGTGGGCTTGCCACCCTCGAGCTCGACCAGGCCGTCATAGCGGCCGCCGCCGCCGATAGAGCCGACGCCGGCGCCAGGGGCCTCGACCTCAAAGACAGTACGGGTGTAGTAGTCCAGGCCGCGCACCAAGGTGGGATCCTCGACATACTCGATACCGGCGGCATCCAGATAGCGCTTGACCTGCTCGTAGTGCTCGCGGCACTCGTCGCACAGGTTGTCGCCCATCAGCGGGGCGTCGGCCATGATCTCGCGGCAATGGTCGTTCTTGCAGTCGAAGGCACGCAGCGGGTTGAGCTCGGCGCGCTCGCGGCACTCATCGCACATCTCGTCTGCGTGATCGAGGATGAACTGCTTGACCTGCTCGCGGTAAGCCGGACGGCACTGGGCGTCACCCATCGAGTTGATGAGCAGACGAAGCTTGGAAAGGTCGAAGCCCAGGCGCTTGTAGAACTCCATGAGCATGATGATGCACTCGGCGTCTGCCGCCGGATCGGGAGCGCCGAGCCACTCGATGCCCACCTGGTGGAACTGGCGCAGGCGGCCCTTCTGGGGACGCTCGCCGCGGAACATGGCCTCGGCGTAGTACGCCTTAAACGGCGTGGAGCCCTGGGGCACCAGGTTGTTCTCGACGACGGCGCGCACCACGCCGGCCGTGCCCTCGGGGCGAAGTGCCAGGCGCTGCTTGGGCTTGAGTTTGATGTCGGTGCCCTCGGTAAAAACGCGCTCCAGGTTGGCACCGCTGAACACGCGGAACATTTCCTTGCGCACGACGTCGGTCGACTGGCCGATACCGTGGACAAACACGTCCACCTGCTCGATTGCGGGCGTCTCGATGGGTTTAAAACCAAACGGCTCGAACACGCCGGCCGCAATCTGCTGCATCTTTTGCCAAGCGCGCATCTCGGCGCCGATAAGGTCGCGGGTTCCCTCCGCCTTCTGTGCCTGCATGGGCAAACACCTTTCTTTTGTATCGCGTCATAGGTAGTGGACATTATACGGCACAAAGCAGCAACGCGGCGGCGCGCCTGACCGAACGAGGGTATGGGGACTCGTTCGGCCAGACGCGCCGCCGCGGACGAAGCGGACAAGCGGCGATGCGCTTTGGCCTACCTACTCCCCCGCCACGCTCGCGCGCAGCTTGGCGGCGATGGGCTCGGATGCCAGCAGGAACACGAGCATGACCACGGAGCACGCCAGGCACACGATCCAGGTGCTCGCAAAGGAGCCCGTGGCATCGAACAGCACGCCCGAGACAATGGCGCCTACGGTGCCGCCGACCATCTCGAGCGAGGTAATGGTGCCCGTGACCTTACCCAGGTCGGCCATGCCAAACTGCTTGGAAGCCGCGATCGTGGGCGTGATGGTGCCCATGCACGTTCCGACACCAAAGCTCACGGCAGCCACGATGGGACCAAGATCGGTCGCGGGGAAGCACAGAGCAACGCAAGCGATAATGCACGCAACGGATCCCAGCACGTTGCCAAAGCGCAGCCCAAAGCGATCGTAGATGGCGCCGAGCGAAATCTTGGCGATAACGACGGTGACCATATAGGCCGAAAGCACCGTACCGGCCCACATGGGATCGTGACCGCCCGTGACGATCTTGGCGCCGTTGACGGTAACGCTCGTCATGTTGGTGACCTGGTTGGGCAAGATGGCGCCGTTAACGAGACCCATAAAGAGGAAGGCGACGACAAGCAGCCAAAACGCCGGGCTCTTCTTGATACGAGACCAGCCGACGCTAACCTCGGGCGCCGTGCGCTCGTCCTTGTCGCCAGCCGTCGAGACGGACGGATCGCCCGGGTTCTCGCCGAGCGGCTTCAGGCCGATCTCGGAAGGCTTGGTGCGGAAGGAATAGGCCGTGATGGGCAGTGCCGCCACAATGCAGACGGCAGCGAGTACCAGGAACGCAGAGCGCCAGCCCACGCTCACGATAAGCGAGCTCACGATCGGCGAGAGAATAGCGCCGCCAAAGCCCGAGCCCGAAAGTGCGATGGAGATGGCAAGGCCTCGCTTGGCGGTAAACCAGTTGGCGGTCACCAGGCTGATGAGCAGGCGGGTCGAGGCCACAGCGAAGCAGCCCGAAACGGCAAAGAGCACGTAGACCTGCCAAAGCTCACCCACAAAGCTCATGCCCGCGAGCACCGCCGAGGTGGCGATAACGGTGAGCGAGCCCAATACGCGGCCACTCACCTTATCGGCAACATGGCCGATAACGAGCGAACCCACGACGCTCACCACGGTGGAGATAGCGTTGGAGATGTTGTACTGCGCAAGGGAAATGCCCAGGTCGCTGACGATCAGCGGCTGGAACAGGCTCATGCAGTTGACGAAAATCGTGTAGCACGTGGCCATGATCACAAAGCCGGAGGTCACCACGAGCCAGCCGGGGAAGAATTTTCGTTGCTGGGACATACCGCTCCTTTTAAAAAACGAATAGCCTGCGCCGGGCGCCGGTAGTGCCCAAGATTGCCTTGAAAGACAAGGGCATAGGCCTTACGGCCATGCCCGCAGGCTTGAAAGGCAAGGTTGGATGCTACCGGTGGTCGGCGATATAGCCCAAAGCGACGGCGGTATAAGCCGCAGCACCGAGCGGCAGCTCGGCATCGTTAAAACGTGCCTTGGGATGGTGCTGGGCAAAGTGTTCGTCCGTGTCGGTTACGGCCGCGCCCACGGTAAAGTACGCACTCGGAATCTCGCTCGAGATAAGCGCGAAGTCCTCACTCGCCATGGCATGGAAAAGCGGCAAGAAAGCCGACTTGGGCAGCACTGCGCCCACGTAGCCAAGCGACGCCTGAGTCATATCGCTGTCGAGTACAAGCGGCGGAACATCCGAAAGCGTCTCGATGGTCGCCGGCGTACGATATGTTGTGGCAACGCCGTTAACGACCTCCGCGATGCGGGTCTTGAGGTGCTCCATGAGCTCAACATCGAAGCCGCGCAGCGTTCCCTCGAGCACGCAGGTGTCGGGGATGACGTTGGCCGCCAAGCCGCCAGCAAACTTACCAACGGTAAGTGCGACTTCCTTGGCCGCCGGCACCTCGCGGGCGATAAGCTCCTGGAGCGCCAGGTGCACATGGACGCCGGCCGCGATGGGGTCGATGCAGATCTCGGGGCTCGAGCCATGGCCGCCCTTGCCCTGGAGCGTGATGCGGAAACCGTACACGCCCGAAAGCGCCGGACTGCCGTAGAGCACCAGGCCAAGCGGCGACTGGCTGTTGACATGCATGGCAAAGGCCGCCTGAGGACGCGGGTTCTGCAGCAGGCCATCGGCGATGGCAGCGCGTGCCCCTTCAAAGGTCTCCTCGCCCGGCTGGAACAGCAGTTTGACGGTGGCATTGGCGTCGACGAGCTCGGCCTCGCGGGCCTTGAGCAGGCGAGCCGCACCAAGCAGCGCCGTCGCGTGCATATCGTGACCGCAAGCGTGCATGCAGCCGTTGGTGGATGCAAAGGGCTCGCCGGATTCCTCGGCAACGGGCAGGGCATCCATGTCGCCACGCAGCATAATGACCGTTCCGGCCTGTTCGTCCGTGCAGACGCCATTGCCCTGGGCCGCGGCGGCACCGGCACCGACAAGGCCCGCAACACAGGAACCATCGACGAGCGTGGCAAACGGGATGTCCATCTCGGTCAGGCGCGCTTGGATATACGCAGAGGTCTGCGGGAGGTCGTTACCAAGTTCGGGCGTCCGATGCAGATCGTGACGCCATGCGGCAAGCTCATCGGCAAAAGTTTGAGCCTCTTTGACCAGACTGTCGCCAATGGCGGCTTGCGCCGCCGCGGTGACCTTGGGCGCTGATTGCGGTTGAAGATCTGACAGTGCTGGTGCCATAGATGCCCTCCAGTAACGTTTTTGCAGCAAGCACTTTGATAGCGTAAAGTGCAAGGTACTACTTTAAGGGCGCCGCATAAAAAATGCCGCCCCGGGAGGCGGCGCAACAAATTGTTTACAATTGCGGACGCGGCTTTCGACGCAAAAAATCGAAATGCGTCTCGCTCAAGATAATCGAAAGAAAGATGAGCGCGAAGCCGGCGAGCAGGCGCGAGGTGAGCGCCTCCCCCATCAGCAACACCGAGAACAGCACACCCGAAGGCGACTCCATCGAAAGGAGCAGCGAGCCCGTTGAGGCCGGGACATGCGCCAGGCCGACGTTTTGGATGAGCAGAGCCACACACGTACAGCCCACCGATAGAAACGCCATCACACCGATAAAGCTCGGCGTCCACACGGACAGCGGCGCTTGGGTCTCGAATAACAGCGACGAGATCAGGCTCAGCACGCCGTTGCCCACAAACATCCAAAACGTGATGACGTTGATGTCCATCTTGCGGCCGTACTTGGCGGTCACCGCCATCTGGATGGCAAAGAAGACCGCGCCGCCCAGTGTGATGACATCGCCGACATTGAACTCGACGCTATCGAGCGCCACCAGGCCAATGCCCGCCAGGCACAGCAACGCGGCGCCCAAGTTGTAACGGGTAAGCTTTTCGCCGCTTAGGACGTAGCTCGCAAACGGCACGAGGATGCAATAGGTACCCGTCAAAAATGCACTCTTGCCTGCCGTGGTCTGTGCCAGGCCAATCGTCTGCAAACCGTAGGCACCCCACATGAGCGCGCCCATGCCAAGCCCGACGATTAGGTTGCGGGCATTGAAATGAGCGATGATGCGTTTGTGGAAGATGACGAACATAACCAGCGAAGCCGGAAGGAAGCGAACGTAGAGCAGCTCGAACACCGGAATGGTATCGAGCGCATCCTTCATGGTGGTGAAGGAATAGCCCCAGATGACCGCTATCGAAAGCAGCAAGACCTTCCAGAACAGCGGCGAGCGTGCGCCGGCACCGCGAGAGGCGCCGCCGGCACCCAAGTCTTCGCGGGCCACAGGGTTGTCGGGCAAGTTTTCGATTTCGTTGGCAGCGTATTGGGCCATGGAACGTCCTCACACTCAATCTGGGCGTGGTGTCCGCACGCGTATGGCTGCGTGCCGCCTCATGGTCAAATACAAACAGGGCGCACCGGACCCCCGGTACGCCCCGCTACTGTAGCAACAACCGGCGTTGCATCGCAATCCAGCATAATAAAGCGTTTTGTTCCGCCGTTCTACCGAACGGCGGACCGGCCGACGCTGCGCGAGCCGCATTCACGCCAATCTGACGTTCAATTTCAAGGGCGCGACCAGAAGGTCAGCGCCCTTTCATTTCACGTCACCTTGGCGCAAATGCGGCTCGCTCGCTGGCATTAGTGCTGCATCAGCGTTAACGCTGCCGCATTAAATTAGCTTTGTCGACTCCAGCTTTTCGATAATCCAGTCGTTGGCTTTGATGACCGGACGGCGGAAGACGACGCCCAGGGCCAGCGACGGAATCAGATAGCTCGCCAGAATACCCAGCTCAACCCAGTACTCCATATGGTAGGCGCCAGCCATGGCGGCATGCATGGCGTTGATGCCATGGGTAAACGGCAGGAACGGATATATCGCCTGGAACACGGGGCCGGTCATCTCGATGGGGAATGTGCCGCCCGAACCACCGACCTGCATGACCAACAGCACGACAGCGAGCGCCTTGCCGATATCGCCAAACGACACCGTAAGCGTGTAGACGATATTGGAGAACACGAGACTCGCGACCCAGCCCGCCAGCACAAACTGCAGTGGGTTGTCGCACTGAATGCCAAAGAACAGGATGTCGCCCGCGCACACGAGCGTCGCCTGTAGCAGGGCCAGACCGCCAAAGAACAGGTAACGACCCAGGTAGATCTCGTGCAGGCGCACGGGGATGAGCTCGTTGATGAGCTCATCGTCAACCGAAACCTTCATCATGGCCGCCAGTACGATCGAGCCGACCCATAGCGACAGAATCGTGTAGAACGGCGCCATGGCCGAACCGTAATTGCGAATCGGATAGACCGGCTTGCGGTCGAGCGCGACGGGGCCGGAAAGCGACACGGCCAGACCCTCGGGATCATTGCCGATCATCGTCTTGATCGTAGCGAGGTCATCCGACATCAAGGCGCCGTCGAGCTCGTCCTTAAACGCGCTGATCTTGTCCGACGCCTCGCCCAGCTGATCGGAAGCCTTGTTGACCAGCTTTGCAGCCTTAGAGAGGCCCTTTGCCAGCGAACCGGATGCGTCGGTCAGGTCGTCTACGGCACTATCCAGATCGCCCGAAATACCATTCAGTGAATCCAGAACCCCCGAGACGGTCTTCTTGAGCTCCTTGGCCTTAACCGAGAACGTGGAATCGTAATCGGATTTGGCACCCGCGATACCGGCCTTGGCATCGGCGATGGCCTGATCGACCTCGGCACGCGAGTTGTTGACCTCGGCCATGCTATCGGAGAGAGACTTCGCGGTGGCCGCCAGATCCTCGGCATTGTTGCGGTACTCAACGGCGATTCTGTCCAGCGACGTCGCGGCGGACTTGAGGCCGCCCTTCAAATTCTCATCGCTCACCTGGTCGGCAAGGCTGCGGAGCTGATCGGCCATCTCATCGATATCCTTGGCACGTGTATTGAGCGCCGCCGCGGCATCGTTGAGCTGAGACACCGTAAGGTCGACATGCTGATTCGCGGCATCGAATGCCTTCGCAAGCTCGGCGGACACGTTGTCGAACGAGCCCGCGCTTCCGTCAATCGCGGCGTTGATGGCGTCGTTGGCGGCCTTCAGCGCTTCTTTGGAATCGCTCATGCCGCTCTTGGCGTGCTCCATCAACTGCTTGGTCGACTCGTCGACCGTACCCGTCTGCTGGAGCATACCGCTCGCCGACGTCAGCGAATCGGACGTAGAGCTCAAAATGCCCGCCAGCGACGTTGCGCTGGCCTGAACGTCCTGCAGGTCCTGGACCGAGTCACCGAGCGTCGATGACAGGTTGGCGATAAAGTTGCTGACCTGGTCGGTGCTCATGTAATCGAGCAGGCTGGACACCGTCTTAAGACCGATGCTCGTAATGGTCTCGGTAAAAGATTCGTTAACCTGGTTCTGAACGGCGCTCGAACCCTTCTCGGTCACGATCTGCGCGATGGCGTTGGCCTTCTGGTTCTCGTAAAACTCGATATCGGCGTGTTTCACGTCGGTCGAGAAAAGCGTCATCATGTCAGCGCTAAACGTTTTGGGGATAACGACGGCAGCATAGTACGCGCCCGACTTAACGCCCTCAATTGCCTTTTCGCGGTCGTTGAGGACAACCCAGTCGAAGTTCTCGTTGCCGCGCAGGGTGGCGGTTACGTTTTCGCCCACGTTGACCTCGACGGGAATCAGATCGCTCTCGTAGCCCTCGTCGGTGTTGACCACGGCGATCTTAAGATTGCCGGTGTTGCCGTACGGATCCCAGCTGCCGGCGATGTTAAACCACGCGTACAGACACGGCACGATAATGAGGCCCATCACGACAATCAAGCCGATCACGGAGCGAGACACGTTTTGGACATCGCGCTTAAACAGATGCAGGATGTTCTTCATTTATGCCTCACCTCCTTTGGAGTGCTTGCCAAGCGCGGTGGTATCTCCATCATTTGTGGCTGTGCTGTCGCTGCCCTGAGATTTATGGTGTGGGCCGATATGCGGCAAGCGGCCCGTGGACTGATCGCAGCCCTTGGCACCACGCTCGCTGGCGTTGAGGCCAAACATGTGGCGGGCGGCAGGAATGGCGGCCGTGTGTTCGCGCATCTCGCGACGCAGGTCCTCATCCGAAAGCGCCGAGATGCGCATCTGGGTATTGAGGCTCGCGCGGATATATTCGATATTGATAAGCCAGCCGCAGATGGCAATAACCGAGATGATCCAAATGACAAGCAGGATGATCTTGCCGTTATTGTCGATATCGAGAACCGTCGACAGGACAAAGAGCAGGACCTGAACGCCCACCACGGCGGCAAAACCGCCCTTGATGTAGTACGGGTAGCGATGTTCAAAGGCGACCGCATGATCGAGCAGTTCGCGACGGTACGAATCGGAATCGAGCATGACACGCATGGCCGTGCGCAGCGAGTAGCGCTGGCGCGGCAGGTCGTTAGACTCGCAAATCATCATACCGGTCGTGGAAAGCTGTTTATCAAAGAGCAGGTTAAGGTTGAGCAGCAGCGGACGCAGCTGCAGGCCGATAAAGAGCGCCACGATCAAGAACACGCCCAGAATGCACAGGTTAAACAGGTAGTTGAACGAATACATGCCGCCGACCGTCTCGCGCAGCAGATTGATGCCGTAGGTAAAGGGCAGCAGCGGGTGCAGCCACTGGAAGAAGCCGGGCATCATCTCGATGGGGTACATGCCCGACGAACCCGGGATCTGCACGATGACGAGAATGACGCCGATAGCCTTGCCGATATGCTTAAACGTGGTGGACAGCGCATAGATGATATTGACGTAGGTGAACGAGATGGCGATGCCGCCCAGCACGAACAGCAGCGGGCTGACGCACTGCACGCCGATCACCAGATCGCCTACCGTAACGATGATGGCCTGCAACGCGCCCAGGATCACCAGGAGCAACCAGCGGCCAAAGTAGCCCTGACGCGCGGTAAAGCTGCCGATGCCTTCGCGGTCGACCTCGAGCTTGTAGATAGCGATAAGCACGTAGCCGCCCACCCACAGCGCCAGATTGGTATAGAACGGGGCAATGCCCGAACCAAAGCTCTTGACCGGGTAAATTGACTTTGAGGTCAGCTCGACCGGAGATGCCATGAAGTCTGCAACATCATCGACGTCGACGCCCATCAGGCCGGCCAGCTCGCCCATGGACTCGGAGGTCTGTAGCGCCGCGATGTCGTTGGCGGCGGTTGCGAGCTTGTCCTGGACCTTGGCAAGCGAGGCATCGGTCTGGGACAGCGTGGTCTTGGCCTGACCGAGCGTGGCGTTGAGTTGCGAAAGTGTACCGCGCGCATTTGCAAGTGTAGGTGTCATACCCGAGACGATACCGGTCAGGTCGCCCGAAACGGCAGCAAAAGAGTCGAGCGCGCTCGAGGCCTTCGGCAGCGCGTTTTGGCCCAAGTCCGTCTGGGCTTGGCCAAGGTTGGTCGCACCGGTATGAATTGCGTTATTGATAGCGTCACTGGCACCCGAAACAGCCGCTGCGTCATTCGCCATGGCGCTCGACTGCGCGGACAGACCGTCCTTGATGCTCTGAAGCTTTTCATTCTGCTCTCGAAGCAAATCGATGGTCGATACAATGCGCGCGTCAATTTCCTCGGAACCTGTCGACGTGTCATTGGCGAGAATCTCTAAGTGCCCGATAACGGCCTTATTGTGGTCGATCGTCGCTTGGAGAGACTCGAGCGAGTTGTCGATACGGGTGGTCGTAGATGTGACCGTGCCCGTCAGCTTGCCGATGGCAGCGTTCGCAGAGGCTGACGTCTTGGTGAGCGCAAGGCTGCCTTCCGAGAGCGCCTTGGAGAGCGAGGCGACAGAGTTGCCCGCCGTGGCGCGAGCCTCGCCCAGCAGGTCATTGCCCTGGGAGATCGCCTGCGTCAGCGACGGCGCCTGACCCTGCAGACCGGCAAGTGCCGCATCTGCCGAGGCAATGGAACCACTCGTCTTATCGATGGCGGCATTCATGTCGCCAATCGAATCACGCACTTCGCCCAACGTATCGGAAGCCTCTGATACCGAACCGGCCAACGAATCCTGAGTCTGGGTTGCCTTGTCCTTTAAATCGACTCCGGCATCCTTGGCAATACTGGCAACGGTCTCGCCCACCGTGGAGACAAATTCCGAGTTGATCTGCTCCTCGATGGTGTTTGCACCGGTGTCGGTAACCTTGGGCGCAATAGCGCTCTTCTTCTCATTGACGTAGTACGTAAGCTTGGGCTGATGGTAGTTGCCGTCGAGCATCGAAACCAGGTTATCCGAGAAGTTCTTGGGGACTACGATGGCCGCATAGTACTCACCGCTCTCGACGCCCTCTTTGGCATCGGCCGCAGAATCGACGAAGGTCCAGCCCAGCTGATCGTTCTCCTTGAGCTGATCGACGACCTGATCGCCCGCGTTGAGCTCGCCCACCAGGTCGTTTTGGGTGCCCCGATCGTTGTTGGCGATGGCAATCTTGATGCCCTGGGTGTTTCCGTACGGATCCCAGTTGGCCACGATGTTGTACCAGGCATACAGCGAAGGAATAACGCACACGCCAAGGGTAACCACCAAGGCGACGGGGTTCACAAGCAGTCGCTTAATGTCGCGCTTAAATATCGCAAAGGAGACCTTTGCATTGGATAGTTTGCTGCCGAGACTCACGCTTGGACCATCCATCCTGTCGTTGAATCGAATCGTACTATCGACAACCATTGTAGTAGGCGCTTTAACGTCTCAAAGCACAATGGTGTTGAGTTTTGCGGGTAGCAATATACTACGAAGATGAGTTAACGTACAGTTGTACAGTATCTTAAATTTCAGCAGGTCACAAAACCACAACCCGCACAAATAAATGATCCCTTGGGGACGGAGGGATCATTCAAAAGGAAACGAGAGTGGAAAATCTCTCACTTCAAGCCCGCATTCGACCCAAAAGTGGGAGATTATCCACTCTCGTTCTAATCTAGTTACGGTGCCGTATCCCCGAACTACATCAAGTTGCAAACAGCCGCCGCGAAGGCTACGGGATCCTCGGGGAGGATGCCCTCGACCAGCAGGGCCTGGTCATAGAGCAAACCGGAGTACTGCTTGATCTTGTCGGCGTCGCCCGCCTTCTGAGCGGCGACGAGCTTGGAAAAGACCGGGTGCTTGGCGTTGAGCTCGAGCACGCGCTGGCTCTTGGGCATACCGTCGGGCGCGCCCTCGGGACCCTTCTGGAGCACCTTCTCCATCTCGAGCGAAAGCGGGCCCTCGGTGGTGATGCACGCGGGAGCATCGGTCAGGCGCGCAGAGACGGCAACCTTCTCGACCTTGTCGCCGAGTGCCTCCTTCATGGCGTTAAAGAGGTCCTCGTTCTCCTTGGTGGCGTCCTCGGCCTCCTTTTTCTCGTCCTCGGTCGCCAGGTCAAGATCACCGGTTGCGACGTTCTTGAGCTCCAGGTGACGATCCTCAACCTCGGGCTCGGCACCATCGGCCACGGCCTTCTCGGCAGCCTCGCGGGCGGCATCGTCCTCGTAGATCTTGGGCATATCGGCGGCAACGTACTCACGCATAGCCTGGAAGGTGAACTCATCCACGTCCTGCGTCAGCAGCAGCACGTCATAGCCGCGGTCGAGCACGCCCTTTACCACGGGCATCTTGGCCAAGCGCTCACGCGAGTCGCCGGCGGCGTAGTAGATGGCCTTCTGATCCTCGGGCATGCCCTTGGCATACTCGGCCAGGGTAATCATCTTCTGTTCCTTGGCAGACCAGAACAGCAACAGATCGGCGAGCTCATCGGCCTTCATGCCATAGCTCGAGTAGATGCCGTACTTAAGACCGCGGCCAAAGTTCTCAAAGAACTTCTCGTAGGCCTCGCGGTCGTTGTCACGCATATCCTCAAGGTCGGCGGTGATCTTCTTTTCCACACGCTTGGCGATGGCCTTGAGCTGACGGTTCTGCTGCAGCGTCTCACGCGAGATGTTGAGCGACACATCGGCGGAATCCACGACGCCGCGGACAAAGTTGTAGTAGTCGGGCAGCAGGTCGTCGCACTTCTCCATGATCAGGACGTTGGAGCTGTAGAGTGCCAGACCCTTCTCGTAATCCTTGCTGTACAGATCGAACGGCGCGCGGCCCGGCACAAACAGCAGGGCATCGTACTCGAGCGTGCCCTCGGCATGGAAGCTGATGGTGCGCGCAGGATCGTCAAAGTCGTGGAACGTGGACTTGTAGAACTCGTCGTAGTCCTTCTGCTCGACATCGGAGCTGCGCTTCTTCCAGATCGGTGTCATGGAATTGACGGTCTCGAGCTCCTGGTAGTCCTCGTACTCGGGCTTGTAATCGTCGCCGGCGTCCTCGGGCTTGGGTTTCTGGCGGCTCTTGGACACCATCATCTGAATCGGGTAGCGCACATAGTTGCTGTACTGCTGAATCAGGCTCTTGAGACCCCACTCGGTCAGGAAGCGATCGTAGGTCTCGGCCTCGCCGTCGGCATCGAGCTTCTCGTTCTCGCGCAGCGTCAGGATGACATCGGTACCGTGCTCGGCGCGCTCACCGTCCTCGATGGTGTAGCCCTCAAGACCGTCGGATTCCCACACATGGGCGACATCCTCGCCATAGGCGCGGCTGACGACCTTCACATGGCTGGCAACCATAAAGGCAGAGTAGAAGCCCACGCCAAACTGGCCGATGATGTCGACATCGGAGCCCTGCTGCTCGGCGTTCTCGGTCTTAAACTCCTCGGAGCCGGAATGGGCGATGGTGCCCAGATTGCGCTCGAGCTCCTCGGCGGTCATGCCAATGCCGTTATCCGAGATGGTAATGGTGCGGGCGTCTTTATCAAAGGAGACGCGAATGGCCAGGTCGCCCTGGTTGATCTTGACGCTCGGATCCTGCAGGCTCTTAAAGTTGAGCTTGTCGACGGCGTCGCTCGCGTTAGAGATAAGCTCGCGCAGGAAGATTTCCTTATTGGTGTAGATGGAGTTGATCATGAGGTCGAGCAGTTTTTTGCTCTCGGTCTTAAATTGACGCATGTGCAGTCCTTTCGCGCTACCCCCGTCCGCAAAAACGGCCCGGTTGCCCGAGCCGCATCGCAGACCTGCTATGTTCAGACTTAGATTTTATAACCCAATAGCGCGCATATATACATACGGAATCGAAAAACTGTATGTCCGAGCGCTCCAATGCGTCAATTGCCAAGGAGTGTCCCCAGCTGCCGGCAGAAAAGGAACGTCCCTATCTGCCATCTACGCGCTTGGCCATCCAGACATGGGGCTGGCCCTCGTCTTCGTAATCTACCGGGGCAATTTGCGTGTAGCCCGCCTTTACATAGAGCGGCAGCACGTATTCCTGCGCATGCAGCTTAATAAGCTTGGCGCCGGCATCGCGTGCACACGAAGCACTGGTCTCCACGATCGCACTCGCCAGTCCGCGACGACGCATAGCCGGCAGCACGGCGACGCGCCCCATAATGTAGGTCTCCCCCGCCGCAACGCCTTCGTCCATGTCGCATGCCGGCAACACCGGGGCCTCTGCGTCAGCCACGCGCTCAAGCTCTTCGGGAAACACGCGCGAGCAGCCGGCAAGCTCGCCGTCTACATAGAGCGTCACATGAATGCAGTTTGGATCCTCGTCGATAGCGTCGAACTCATTCTCGTAGCCCTGCTCGTCCATAAAAACGACGCGGCGCACCAACGCCGCGTCATCAAAGCATCCCGTCTTAAGTTGGATATCCATGGCTGCCCTTTCATTCAATGCGAACGTTAGGGACAGATTTTAGCGAAAATGAGCTCCGCGTACGCTAAACTTCGCGCGAGCCTTCGCCAGGCAGTCGTAATGACCCACGTTATGGGCATCGCTCGCGATGAAGCTGTACAGGTTCTGATCGAACAGGCGCTGTGCCGGCTTTTTCTCGCGACCAAAGCGACCGCCGGCAATAAAGTCCGCCGAAGCCTGCAGCTTGCAGCCCATATCGACCAGACGCTCCGCCACGCTTACATCCTTTTGAACCGCACGATAGCGCTCAGGATGAGCGATGATCACCTGGTAGCCACGGCACTGCAAATCGTAAATCGTGTTCTCGTACTCTCTAAACGCATACGCATCGGCATGCGTCGAAAGTTCGAGCAGAAACTCGTTGGTCCCATCGAAATGCAAGTGCTCCGCGGCATCGATACCAAGCTCAACGAGCTTTCGATGGTTGACCTCGAAGCCCATCTGGAGCGGAAAACCGTCAGCGTTATCACGCAGCAGCTCAAAGGCATCCCACATCTTGTCGTAATCAAAATAGGGATCACGGCAGTGAGGAGTGCAAACGATTCTGGTTACACCGGCCCGCTTGGCAGCCTCGAGCATCGCCAAGCTCTCATCGAGATCGGCGGCGCCGTCGTCTACACCCGGCAAGATATGGCAATGAATGTCACGCATAGGTCAGCCTTAATCAACTAAACGTTTGCTCGGTTGGTGAAGATGCCCTTTTTGGAAGTCCCCTGATCGTCGGAGCCCTTCTTAACCTTCTTACCGTCCTTGGTGTAGTAGGAGTAGTAGTACTCGCTGGTCTCGGTCTCGCAGTAGTTCATAACGGTACCGATGAGCTTGACCTTCTCGGACTTCTTAAGCTGACCGATGGCGTTGAGCGCCTCCTCGCGCTTGGTGAAGTCCTCGCGCACCACGAACAGCGTGCCGTCGGTCAGGCTGGCAATCTCGGCAGCATCGATGAAGGTGCCGACCGGGGGAGCGTCGAAGATGACGTACTGGAACTTAGCAGACAGTGCCTTTACCAGCTTGGCAAAGCGGTGAGAGACGATGATGTCGGCAGGATTGGGAATATGCGGCTCGGCATCAAGGAAGTAGAAGTTCTTCTGACCCGTCTCGACAATTGCCTGGTCAATGGAGATCTGCTCGGAAAGAACCGCATAGAGTCCGCCGCGCGAACGAACGCCGAGCATATCGGAAAGGGACCTGCGGCGCATATCGGCCTCAACCAGGAGCACGGACTTGCCACTCGTGGCAATTGCCTGAGCAAGGTTAATGGAAACCGTAGACTTGCCCTCGTTGGGAATCGAGGAGGTAACGGTGATGGTGCGAATGGGGTCGTCCACGCTCGCAAAGCGGATGTTGGCCAGAAGGGTCTTGGCGGCATTCTGTACAACGAGCTTATCGGTGTTCTTTGCCTTAGCCATGCCTATTTACCACCTTTCATAGCCGGAATTCGGCCAACAACGGGAATGCCCAGGAGCTCTTCTGCCTCTTCGGCACCGCGGATGCGGGTGTTGAGCATGTCTGCCAAAACGACATAGGCAACTGCGATAAAGATGCCCGCGAGGAACGCGACAGCAACGTACAGCATACGCTTGGGGCCGCTGGGGGCTTCGGGGGTCTTAGCCTCGTCGATAACGTTGATGCTCTGGGCAGCGCCGACGTTCTGAGCGACCGTACTCACCGAGCTAGCTATGGCCTTTGCGACCTTAGCCGTCTCCTTGGCATCGGTGCCGGTAACCGAAAGCGTAATGACACGCGTGGTGGTCTCGGAGGAAACAGACACCTTGTAGTCATCCAGATCGGTGAGGCCCAGTTCATTGGCTGCGCCGCTCTTAACGCTATCGCTATCCAGCAGCGTGGCGATATCGTTGGAAAGCATCTGACTCGCCGAGAGATCGTTGTAGCTCATCTGACCGCTATCGTCGGTCTTGGCGAGAATGTACATGCTCGTCGTCGCGGTATAGGTGTTGTCCATCGCAACGAAGGACACGATGCCCATGGCGATCGCGCAGACCACCGGAAGGGTGATGACCAGCTGAAGGTGCTTCTTCAGCAGCTGGAACAGTTCGAGAAGGGTCATGCAGCTTGCCTTTCTTTTCCCCAGTTCGGATTGACAAAACTGTCCGTATGTTATCGCATCTTTTTACCGAGACCAAACTCTATACATAAGAAACAGGCTCTCCTGTAAAAATGTCGGAAGCAATCGTAAAATTGCACAACAACGCCGCACCCGAAAGTCAAATGCGGCGTCTACATCAATATCTATGTTGTATCACTATGCGAATGGCTCGTCCTGCTGTATGGGAAACGTCACCGTAATGGTGGTTCCCACGCCCAACTCGCTCGACAGATCGAGCGTGGCGTGATGATACAGGGCCGCATGCTTGACAATGGCAAGCCCCAGACCGGTTCCGCCGCGTGCCTTGGACCTACTCTTGTCCACGCGATAGAACCGCTCAAATACCTTGCCCTGTTCTTCAGGCGCGATACCGATTCCCGTGTCGGCGACCGCAAGGAACGGATGGCCTTCGTCGTTGGTGCCGCACTGCAGCGTAACCGTACCGCCGGGTCGATTGTAGCGGATGGCGTTGCTTGCCAGATTATAGATGAGCTCGTCAATCAAGCGCGACACGCCCTCGATGACCACAGGCTTGGTCTCATGACTTATCGTCACATTCGCCTGACGGGCGACCTGTTCAAGACGCTGCTCGACCGCGTAGATGGCACGCGAGAGCTCAATAGGCTCCGTGGACCCAATGGGCACCGCCTCGCCCTCAGCTGCACGCTCGGCCTCGTCCAAGTTAGACAGCGTAAGGATATCGTTGACAAGCGCTGCCAAGCGGCCCGCCTCACGATAGATGCGACCGCCAAAGTTGCGCAGGTCGCCCTCGCCCTCGACCATGCCGTTTGCGATGAGCTCGGCATAGCCCGAAATCGCCGTAAGCGGCGTCTTGAGCTCATGGGTGATATTCGCCGTGAACTCGCGGCGCATACGGTCGTTGTCCGCTAGCACCGCCATTTGGCGCTTGAGTTCCTGGCGCTGCGACTCGATACGCTCAAGCATGGGGACCATCTCGGCATAGGCGTGCTCATAGCTACGGCGTGGGTGGTCCAAATCCACCTCTTGCAACGGCGCGATGATGGCACGGGACTCGCGGCGCGCCATAAAAAACGAGAGTACCGCACCCGCTGCTGCGATAAGCAGCATCGGCGCCACCATCGACAGCAAAATCGCCGCAACGCCAGGCTGGGCCTGCGCCAAGCGGACAACCTGGCCGTTATCAAGGGCGACGGCGCGATACAGCATAATCTCGTCGAGCGTAGAGCTTGCGCGCTCCGCGGAACCCAAACCACTCTCAAAGGCCTCGATGACCTCGGGGCGATCGCCATGGTTGGGCAGTGTGGAAGGCGACGCCTCGTTGTCGTAGGCAACCGATCCATCCTTGTTAATCAGCGTGATGCGCAAGTCCTCGCGATCGAGACTACGCAAGAACGGGATGGGCTCCTGCTGTTCGTCGAGAGCGGCAGCAATGAGCTCGGTTTCCTGCGCCAGATTGGCACTCGTGGCATCCGCCAAGGTGTTTTGCACAAAGAACGCACCCAGCACCGTAAACGCCACGATAACCGCCATGGCGCAGACAAAGATCGTCACAAAAACGCGGTGCGACAGCGTATGTTTTCCCTGGGGGGCGAAGACCACGGGTTACTCCTCCGATGCGGTGGCCGCGGTGTCGTCGCCTTTGGCACCATCGCCGGCAGAAGGCTCGGCCAAGCGGTAGCCCACGCCGCGCACGGTCTCGATGGCGCTGGCATGCTCGCCCAGTTTTTGGCGAAGCGTCTGCACGTGCACGTCAACGGTGCGCGAACCGCCGTCGAAGTCCCAGCCCCACACGCTCTGCAGCAACGACTCGCGGGTAAAAACCACGCCGGGCTTGCGCATGAGGTACTCGAGCAGGTCGAACTCGCGCAGGGTGAGCTTAAGCGGCTCGCCGGCAACGGTCACCTCGCGATGGCTGGGCGAGAGCACGATGTCGCCCACGCTGAGCACATCGCTCGCCTGCTTGACCATGCCGCCGCGACGCAGCAGTGCGCGGCAGCGGCTCGCAAGCTCCATGAGCGAAAACGGCTTAGTCAGGTAATCGTCGGCACCGCCATCGAGCGCCATCACCTTGTCGAGCTCGGTATCCTTGGCGGTAAGCATCATGATGGGCACCGTCGCCGTCAGGCGATCGGCACGCAGTCGACGCATAATCGCCAAGCCATCGGTATCGGGCAGCATGATGTCGAGCAGGACGGCATCGGGTACCCGTCGCGCCACGGCAGCCTTAAACTCACCGTCGCACGAAAAGCCTTCGGCCTCAATCCCCTGCTTGCGCAGCGCATAGACCGTCAAATCCCTGATGTTGTCATCGTCCTCGACGTAATAGATCATGTTGAACCCCTTTGCGGCCGGCATGACCGCATCTTAACCCTAAAGGTACCTTTACTAGATGGTATCAGCCAAAACGCCCCGTCAAATAATCCGCCGTGCGCGGATCGGTCGGATTCTTGAAGAGTTGCGCGGTGGGCGCGTGCTCCACCAGCTCACCCAGCAAAAAGAATGCGACCGAATCGGAGATACGCGCCGCCTGCTGCATATTGTGCGTAACGACCACGAGCGTGCAGGTCTCTTTGAGCTCACAGGCCAGCTGCTCCACCACCAGCGTCGACACAGGGTCGAGTGCCGAGGTCGGCTCGTCCATCAGCAGAATGTCGGGCTGCACGGCCAGCGCGCGGGCGATGCACAGACGCTGCTGCTGGCCGCCCGAAAGACCCAGACCCGACTCTTTGAGCTTGTCCTTGACCTCATCCCATAGCGCAGCGCGACGAAGGGAGTCCTCGACCAGCTCGTCGAGCACGACGCGGTCGCGCACACCCATACCGCGCGGCCCATAGGCGACGTTGTCGTAGATGCTCATGGGAAACGGGTTGGGGCGCTGGAACACCATGCCCACGCGCTGGCGCAAACGGCAGATGTCGTAATCGCCCAGGATATCTTGACCATCGAGCGCAATCTTGCCCTCGATACGGCAATCCTTGATGCCGTCGTTCATGCGGTTAAAGCAGCGCAGCAACGTGGACTTTCCGCAGCCCGAAGGCCCGATAAATGAGGTGATCTGCTTGTCGCGGATCTTGATATTCACGTCCTTGAGCGCATGATGGTCGCCATAGAACAGGTCGAGGCCCTCGACGTCGATGCGCGTCGGCGAGGCGGCAAGATCCTCTGCCGTGGGGCGAGTCGCATCCCCAACCTCGCGCTCGTGCGCGGCCTCGGCCTGCGCTTCCATGAGTTCTTCAAGCTCCGTGGGCTCCACAGCCGCAGCAGCCGTCATACCGCATACCTCCACATCGATATCAATTCAGCAGTATCGATAGTAGAAATCGCGGCTCATATGCACGTGAGCACATTGTCAAGTGTTTGTAAGGGCACGCTGGCTATGCGGCGGGCAGCTCGATGGTGAATATCGTGTGTTCGGGCGTCGATTCACATGCAACGGTACCGCCGTGTGCCGCGATGATCTCCTTGGCAATAGCAAGGCCCAGACCGGCACCACCGCGATTGGTCGCACGCGCCGCATCCAGGCGATAGAACTTCTCAAAGATCACCTTGAGCTTAGCCGCAGGGATAGGATCGCCCTGATTGATAAAGCGAACGCGCACGCCGCCATCGTCTTGGCGCCCGGCCTCAATCGTGATAGTCGAGCCCTCATAGCTATAGGCGACGGCGTTTTTCATGATGTTGTTGAACACGCGAGCCATCTTGTCGCCATCCACGAGCACCGTCAGGTCCTCGTGGATGGCGACTTGGGCTTCCTTATGCTGCTCGTTGAGGATGGGATAGAACTCGTCAGCCACCTGAGCCAGCAGCAACCCCAGATCAACATAGCCGCGCGTGAGCACGATATCGTGGAAGTCAAAGCGTGTGATATCGAAGAACTCTTCGATGAGTGCATCGAGCCGGTGCGCCTTGTCGAGAGCCACGCCCGTAAAGTGCGCACGTTGCTCAACCGGCAGCTCAGGAGCCTCTTGCAGCAGCGAAAGATAGCCCACCACACTGGCAAGCGGGGTGCGTAGGTCATGTGCCAAGTACGTGACCAGATCGTCCTTGCGATGCGACTCGTCACGCAAGGCCTGTTGCACCTTGCGCTCACGGTCACGCACGCGGTTAAGGGCGCCCTCGACCTCCAAGAAGTCGCCGTCGATGTTGTCCCAGGTGTCGGGGTGATCGATCAGGCGATCTTGAATACGAGCGGCCAGCACACAATCGGCATGCTGCTCGCCCTGTTCGTAGCCCTGGTAGTACAGGGCGCGGCCACACAAGAACAGCACGCACGCGGCAAGCGCCAGCACAAAGCCAAGCATGTTGAATACAAAGCCGGCATCGAACAGCACCGGCCCTTCGATGCCGCCGAGCGCCATGGCGCCAATCGCCAACGTCATGGCCCACGCGGCGCCGCCAATCACCATGCAGCGGCGCACGATCTCAAATCGATCGATCAGCAAAAAGCCGGCAAGCAGCACCGTCAAGATTCCGGCGATGTTGTCGATGCCAATCAGCAGCAGGCTCAGCAAAAAGAGCAGCACCGTTGCAAGCGCGCGGTTGTCGACGACCGACCTCACGTATTCAAAGAGCCGATCGGGTACCTCGAATGCCTGCCTATCGTCTTTTGTCATATCCACTTCCCCACCATCAAAGGCGCTATTCGATGATGTAGCCGACGCCCCAGACGTTTTTGATAAAGCGTGGCTTTTGTGCGTCGTCGCCGATTTTTTCGCGCAAGTGGCGAATGTGCACCATCACCGTATTGTTGGAGCCGGGCATAAAATCCTCGCTCCACACCGCGCGGAACAGGTCCTCCACGGCCACCACGCTGCCGCGATGCTCGACCAGATACAGCAAGATTGAATACTCGGTGGGTGTGAGGCGTACCGGTGCACCGTCCACCGTCACGGAACGAGCGTCGCGGTTGATCTCCAAGCCGTCGAGCTGAATGGTCGGCGACTCGGCCGCCTGTGCACGGCTACCGTAGCTGGTGTAGCGGCGAAGCTGAGCGTGCACGCGCGCGATGAGCTCCAGCGGACGGAACGGCTTAACCACGTAATCGTCCGCGCCAAGCGAAAGGCCCCCGATCTTGTCTTGCTGGGCATCGCGCGCCGTCAGCATGATCACGGGATAGGTATGGCTGGAACGGATCGTACGCAGCAGCTCAAACCCATCGATATCGGGCAGCATGACATCTAGCAGCGCCAAATCGAACTCCTGCTCCAAAATCGCCTTGGCAGCATCGGCCCCGCTATAGGCAATCTGGACATCAAAGCCCTCTTTTGTAAGGTAGATGCCAACCAAGTCGGCGATGGCCTTTTCGTCATCAACTACCAGTATGCGCTCGTTCATGCGTGCTCCTCTCGCGCTCCATTATGCCTGAGGCGACGCACGCCACACACAACAAGCGTGGGTGATTAAGTCGGTCTTAAGCACCCTTGTGCCCGTTCGAACGCGGATGTGGGCCACGCACGCACGCGATGATCGCCGACGCCGGCAAACGATATACTCTAGTTTCAGAAGAGACCATCCCGTCGAAAGCGAAATCTGTGAAGTCCCTCACCTCTTTTGCAAAGCGCTCAGCCCAGCTTGCCGCCGGCTTTGTCTGCGCTATCGCCCTTGCCGCTGGCGCGCCCACCGTCGCCGGCGCCCAAGTGCTCACGACCGACAATGTTTGCGGCAAAACCGCCGATGCGCGCGGCATCACGGCCGAAAACCTGCCCGATATCGATGCGACCAATGCCCTCGTCATGGGCAAAGACGGTACCGTCTACTATGGGCGCGGCGCCGATGAGCAGGTCAAAATCGCCTCGATCACCAAGGTCATGACCGCAATCCTAACCGTCGAGAATTGCAAGATGGACGAGAAGGTCACGGTGAGCAACGCCGCAGCCACCGTGGGTAATTCGACCGCCGGCTTGCTCGAAGGCGACGAGCTTACCGTGGAGCAGGCACTACGCGGTCTGATGATTCCCTCGGGCAACGACGCCGCCATCGTGCTCGCCGAATATGTGGGCAAGAAGATCGACCCCAAGACCAAAGACGCCGAGGCCACATTTGTGAAGGCCATGAACGAGCGCGCTAAGAAGCTCGGCTGTACCGGTACGCTTTTTGAAAACCCGCATGGTCTGGACTTTGATGAGTGGGCTGGCAATATGCACTCAACCGCACACGACGTAGCGCTGATGATGCAGGAGGCCATGAAAAACGACACGATCCGCGAGGTCGTAGCGAGCGAGGATTCCTGGATCGAGGTCACGGGCGCCGACGGCACCGACCATTCGCATTCCATGGACACGCATAACTATTTGCTGGGCCAAGATGGCAACATCGGCGGCAAGACCGGCACCACCGACGACGCGGGCTATTGCTTTACGAGCGCCTACAACCGCGACGGCGACGAGATCTACACCGTTATTTTGAACTCCACCACCACCGATCAGCGCTTTACCGATACCGCCACCCTTGCCAACTGGTACTACGGTCACAAGGTGACGGTCGCAATCGCCAACACGCAAGAAAAGACCGCCAACGGCAACCCGCTTATGGCGCGCATTAGTCAAACCGACTGGACGGATAAGACAATCGACGCCACGCTCGCCGATCCCACGGCGCAAGCGACCGTGTTTTCTCTTGCCGGCGAGGTGACCGAAAAGGTTAGCTACGACGATCTTTCGGGCACGGTGCATGTGGGCGACAAGGTGGGCGGCGTTACACTCAAGCAGGACGGCACCAAGATCGCCGTCATGGACCTGGTTGCCGACGAGGAAGGCGCAGGGCCGAATCCCATTGAATGGCTGCTCGTGAAGCTCGATCGCTTGGGCCGCCGCATCGACAACCGCCCGCTCACAGCCGAGAGCGAGACCGTAGCCAAGGCGCCCAAGGCGTAGGGCCGGAGCGATATCACATCGAACCAAATGAGGCGTCCAACGGGGCGCCTCAATTTTGAGGGTTCGAATCCCCAGCCTCCTTTCTCCGCACAAAAAAGGGCCCCAAATGGGACCCTTCTTCAAATTCGTACTGGCGGAGAGCTGGGGATTCGAACCCCAGATGCCCTTTTGGGGCATACTCGCTTAGCAGGCGAGCACCTTCGGCCTCTCGGTCAGCTCTCCGTAACAGCCGTTCTATAGTAACCAAACAGCCTAAGATGGGCAAGAGGAAATTTTCTAATTGCCTAGCATCCTTTCCTCATTGGAAGCTTCGCCTACCCCAGCGAGCGGTTGAGGGAGCCGAGCTCGTCGTTGCCCATGGTGCGCCACATTTGGAAGATGCAACCGCGTGCCAGGAAAAAGAAGCCGTTGTCGACCAGTTGAACAGCGGCATCTGCCAGCTGATTCGTCACGGCGGACACTGGCGGCAGCTCGAGTCCAGCCTTGCGAATGGTCTCGACCGCTTCCTCGAACGTCGGAGGCTCGCTGACGCCCATCTCGTTCATAAGGCCCTGCATTTCTTCCAGCGCGCTGCTGCCCGACTCCTCGCCACGTGGCACCAGACGGTAACAAGCCAGCGCAAGGTCGAGCTGATCGCAATTCCAATAGGCAAACGCCAGGCGATAGAACAGGTAGCCGATTGCAGAGCGATCGCTGGCAATACGTAGGCCGTGGCGCGCCACCTCGATAATCTCGTCAAAGCGCTCCAGACGCGCAAGAACGTTGATGAGCGCAAAGTGCGATTGCATGGACGAGCGCGCCAGATCGTAAAGATGGCGCACCTCGGGCAGCGCTCGTTCAAAGTCCTCTTGCTCGACGTAAAAGCTGCAGATCTCGTGCTGGGCAAAGTACAGCGCATCGGGCGCACGAAGGATTCGCACAGAGCGGTCTTCTTCCAACATCGGTAGCACCATGCGCACCAGCTGGTTATCGCAAAACTGCGTTTGAACCGGACCTGTCGCCAAAAGCTCGGCAACGGCGCACTTAGCCTCCAACTCCTCAACAAGACGGGAAAAGCCTTCAAAAGCACCTGTACGGTCGACTTTTGCCTGCTCGCGCAATTCAACAACACGGGCCACGTATGGGTCGTCGTCC